>ERZ835980.619-NODE-619-length-47231-cov-5.336379_pt1 | contig 47231 bp, 39 predicted proteins | sample MGYA00519943_ERZ835980 | MGnify/ENA primary metagenome ERZ835980 (study PRJEB31850, sample SAMEA3708791) | human gut metagenome | biome: human gut; feature: human-associated habitat; material: faeces | place: China | collected 2014 ... | reverse complement strand
GGAAGAGATATATAAGAGAGAGGAACGCTCTCTTATATGACTTTTGGTACTTTTCTTTGCAGAAAAGTACGATAGAGGAAAAGTTATTTTTCAACAAAAACACATTAAATAAAACTTCACCGTTTTCATTACCGAAAACAACATAAACAACGAAATTTAACCGAAAGGATTCAATAAAAATGACCGAAGACAAGATACTGAAAGAAGCCTCAGCCTATAACGACAGTCAGATTCAGGTTCTCGAGGGACTTGAGGCTGTGCGCGTGCGCCCCGGTATGTATATCGGAACGACATCGGCAAGAGGTCTCCACCATCTGATAAACGAGATAGTGGACAACTCCATTGACGAGGCAATGGCGGGCTTCTGCGACAAAATCGAGGTGACACTCCACAGCGACGGCTCATGCTCCGTGCGCGATGACGGACGCGGTATTCCCGCCGGCATCAATGCAAAGGTTGGCAAGCCGACGCTTGAGGTTGTTTTCACCGTGCTCCATGCGGGCGGTAAATTCGGCGGCGGCGGATATAAAATATCCGGCGGTCTGCACGGCGTCGGCGCGAGCGTTGTAAACGCGCTCTCCGAATGGCTGGAGGTCGAAAACTGTCACGACGGGAAAATGTATACCGAGCGCTTTGAAAAGGGTCATGTCGTCCGCGAATTCCGCGAGGTAGGCTCGAGCGAGGGCAGACACGGACTCTATGTGCGCTTCAAGCCGGACGCGACCATATTTGAGGAAACGGATTTCAGCTTTGATACCGTTTATGCCCGCATGCGCGAGCAGGCATTCCTCAATGCGGGCGTCAAGATTATACTGACAGACGAGAGAGGCGAAGAGCCGAAAACCGCTACGCTTCATTACGAGGGCGGTATACGCAGTTTCGTCGAATATCTCAACTCCGTCAAGCACTGCAATATGATACACCCCGATGTTATATACATCCGCGGGGAAAAGGGCGACCTCACAGCCGAGATTGCTCTGCAATACAACGATACCTATGCCGATACAATAGTTACCTTTGCCAACAATATGGCAACCATCGAGGGCGGTACGCATGAGGTAGGCTTCAAAACCGCGCTGACAAAGGTTCTCAATAACTATGCGCGCAAGATAAAGGTGATGAAGCAGGAGGACAAGGACCTCACGGGCGACGATGTGCGCGAGGGTCTCTGCGCCGTTATCTCCGTCAAACTGCCGGACGCGCAGTTTGAAAGCCAGACGAAAGCAAAACTCGGCAACAGCGAGATAAGAAGCTTTGTTTATGCGCTCGTCTCCGAGAAACTCGACGAATATCTCGAAGAAAACCCCGCCGTCGGCAAGGCGATAATAGAAAAGGCAATAGCCGCCTCCAACGCGAGAGAAGCGGCAAGAAAGGCAAGAGAGGCAACGCGCAGAAAAGGCGCACTCGAAGGCTTCTCGCTCCCCGGCAAGCTCGCCGACTGCCATGAAAAGAGCACGGAGCTGACAGAGCTTTTCCTTGTAGAGGGAGACTCCGCAGGCGGCAGTGCCAAGGACGGGCGCGACAGCCGATATCAGGCGATACTGCCTCTGCGCGGCAAGGTTCTCAATGTGGAAAAGAGCCGACTTGACAAGGTTTATTCCAATCAGTCGCTCATACCGATTATTCAGGCGCTGGGTTGCGGCATAGGCGATGAATTTGATATGGCAAAGCTCCGCTACGGCAAGATCATCATAATGGCGGATGCCGATGTCGACGGTTCGCATATACGCATACTCCTGCTCACATTCTTCTTCCGCCATATGAAGAAACTCATAGAAGAGGGTCATGTCTATGCGGCGCAGCCTCCGCTCTATAAGGTGATAAAAGGCAAGCAGGAACGCTATGCTTTCTCCGACGACGAGCGCGACAGAATAATCGCCGAGATGGGCGGCAATGTACGCGCCGAGAGATACAAAGGTCTCGGCGAAATGGACAAGGAACAGCTCTGGGAAACCACAATGGATCCCGAGAGAAGAACGCTTCTGCGCGTGACGATAGAGGATGCCATCGCCTGCGACGAGGTATTTTCCGTTCTGATGGGCGACGATGTCGTTCCGCGCCGCCGCTTTATCGAAGAGAACGCAAAGCTCGTCGAAAATCTCGACATTTAAGCGAAAGGAGCAGAAAAAGTGGATAACAAACAGCAAAATATAGAATTTAAGGACCAGAAGATAGTCGATATCAAAATGGAAAAGGAAGTAAAAAAATCCTTCATGGAATATGCGATGTCGGTTATCATATCCCGTGCGCTCCCCGACGCGAGAGACGGACTCAAGCCCGTACACCGCCGTATACTCTATGCGATGTACGAGGACAAGCTCACATATGAAAATCCCTTCCGCAAATCGGCGACCACCGTCGGTAATGTGCTGGGCAGATATCATCCGCACGGCGATACCGCGGTATATGACTCGATGGTGCGTCTGGCGCAGCCTTTCTCGCTTCGCTATCCGCTCGTAGAGGGTCACGGAAACTTCGGCAATATCGACGGCGACGGCGCTGCCGCCTACCGTTATACCGAGGCGAGAATGGCGAAGCTGGCAAATCTCATGCTTGCCGATATCGAAAAGGATGTAGTAAACTTTGTCCCCAATTTTGACAACACAAGAAAAGAGCCGGAGGTACTTCCCTCCCGCTTCCCCAATCTGCTTGTCAACGGTTCCGTCGGTATCGCCGTCGGTATGGCGACGAATGTTCCCCCGCATAATCTCGGCGAGGTCATCGACGGCACGATATATCTGATGGAGCATCCCGACGCGGATGTGCGCGATCTGATGACATTCATCAAAGGACCGGACTTCCCTACCTATGCGACCATCCACGGCACGGCGGGCATTTATGAAGCCTATGCCACGGGCAGAGGCAAAATAACGGTTCGCGCGCGCGCCGAGGTTTTTGAGGACAAGCGCAGAATAGAAATATACGAAATCCCCTATCAGGTAAATAAATCCATGCTTGTGGAAAGCATTGCCAACCTTGTCAAGGACAAGCGCGTGGAGGGCATCACCGCCCTGCGCGACGAATCGGGCAGACACGGCATGAAGATTGTCATAGAATACCGCCGCGATGCAAACGGGCAGGTAATACTCAATCAGCTCTATAAATACACCCAGCTTCAGGACACCTGCGCCGTCAATATGCTCGCGCTCGTGGACGGCGAGCCGAAAGTGCTCGGGCTGAAGGAGCTGCTCTCCGTTTATATAAAGCATCAGGAGGAGGTAGTGCGCCGCAGAACACAGTTTGAGCTGGAAAAGGCGACAAAGCGCGCACATATCCTCGAGGGACTCAAGATTGCCATAGAAAATATCGACGAGGTTATCGCCATAATCCGCGGTTCCAAGTCCATTCCCGATGCCAAGGAACAGCTGACGCTTCGTTTCGGTCTGGACGACGCGCAGACGCAGGCTATCGTGGAGATGCAGCTCGGCAAGCTCTCAAATCTCGAAACAGTCAAGATTGAGGACGAGCTGGACAGGCTCTGCGCACTTATTGCCGAGCTTCGCTCCATTCTTGCCGACGAGAGCAAGCTTATCGGCATTATCAAGGAAGAAATGCTCGATATCAAGGCAAAATTCGGCGATGAACGCCGCACGAGAATAGAAGAAGCAGAAAATGAGATAGTGCTTGAAGATCTTATCGAGCGCCACAACTGTGTTATAACGGCAACGCGCGGCGGTTACTTCAAGCGTATGCCTGCCCGCGAATATACGGCACAGCGCCGCGGCGGCAAGGGCATTATCGGCATGAAAACAAAAGATGAGGACGATGTTGTCGATGTTATGGTAGTAAACAGCCACTCGTTCTTGCTCATGTTTACAAACAAAGGCAAGGTTTTTGCCAAGAAAGCATATATGATACCCGAGGCGGGCAGAACAGCCAAGGGCACAAATATAGTCAATCTGCTGGAGCTGACCGAGGGCGAATTTGTCACCTCCGTTATCTCGATAGATGGCTTTGGCGAGAACGAATATTTCGTCATGGTGACAAAATACGGCGTTATCAAGCGTGCCAATGTGATGGATTTTGAATTCATGCGCCGCGGCGGCAAGATAGCCATGAATCTCGATGAGGGCGATGAACTGCTCTATGTCCGCAAGACGGCGGGCGAAAGCGATATCATTATCGCCACGAGAGAGGGCAAAGCCGTCCGCTTCAATGAAAACGAAGCGCGCGTCATGGGCAGAACGGCACGCGGTGTCCGCGGCATACGCCTGCGCGGCGATGATTATGTCGTCGGCGCCGAGGTTATAGACGATGGCAAGAAGCTTATCACGATAACCGAAAAGGGCTACGGCAAGAAATCCGATTTCGAGGGCTTCACGGCACACAGCAGAGGAACTATGGGCGTTATCTGCCATAAAATTTCCGAAAAGACCGGTTATCTTGCCGGTATCGCCGCAGTCTGCGAAACGGATGACCTCATGATAATCACCGATGAGGGCGTTATCATCCGTACTCCCGCCGCCGATATCCCGACCTACGGCAATAATACCGCGGGTGTTATCGTAATGCGTCTCTCAGAGGGCGCGAGCGTAGTGAACTTCACACTCGTTCATGCCGATGAGGAAAAGAAAGCGGAGGAAGCAGCTCTCGAAGAGGAGGCGACCGAAGCGGCTGAAATAAGATCGGCGGAAGAAGCCGAGGCGGCAGAGGAAGAAGCCGAGGAAGAAGCGGCAGAACCCGCCTCCGACGAGGATGAGATTTGAGCGGGATAAAATATACTCCTGTCTCGGCAATGCCGAGACAGGAACAAGGTATATATCTTTTGTTTTGGCTTTTGGCGGGATTTGGTTTTTATTGTAGGGGCGAACATTGTTCGCCCGCGAGATACATAAAGATACTTCTCTTTTCTCGCGCTTTTGAGTGACCAAAAGCGCGGCAAAAGTCAGCAAGGAGGACTCGCGCCGTCCTCCTTCCGAACCACCGCGGCGTGCACGAGTTAGTCGCAAGAAGTAGTGCGTGGCGAGTATGTGCGGCAAAGGGCTAATAGAATAAGTCGGCGGTTTTACCACTCTCCGCAATCTCATACTACCACGCGTGCGAACATAGCGCACGAAATAGCCGAGCAGATTCGTGCACGCATTGCCTGCACGCCCGCTGAAAGTGCATGGCGGGCGTGGATTTAGTCTGTGCGCTGACGGGACTATCAAAATAAACCCTATCTTGCTATGTTCGCACACAGACACGCACCCAAACTTGAACCGCGAGGTTCGCCATAGCCTGACATGGCACAGCAGTAAATCCGAGTCGGCGCTTGAGCGTTTCGAACCTGTAGCCGTGGTTAAGCTATAGCGGGACGGTCGGGGCACTTTGTTCGCACCGGTCGCCGCGAGGCGACAGAAGGTGTTTAAAAGAGGAATTCCTTCCTCTTTTTGTCCTTTTCGTTCTTTTCGGACAAGCGAAAAGAACTCTGAAAGAGAAGAATCATAAAGTAACTTTTCTTTTATCGTACTTTTCTGTGAAGAAGAGGAGGGTTCAGGGTGGCGAAGCCACCTCTGAACGGCGTCGCCGAGACGGGGCAGAAGGTGGCGCGGTTTATCGCGACGGATGAGGCGTTTGAAGACAATTTATAGCAATATTTGCGTCAAAATTTCGATTTTACTCCTCATCCACCGCTATCGCGGTCCCACTTCTCCCGCAGGAGAAGGCTATACGAAAAAATGCTTTTATCTGTTTTTACAGTAAAATATACTTTTTCGACAGACTGAAATGGAAGCCGTGCGGCTTCCATTTGTTTTCATCTTACTTCAACCATACCGACATGCACAAATCCGTCGGCGCTTTGCCGCTCCTCTTTCATCGCGAAGTAAACAGGGCGTTCATCCTCAAAAAGCCCGAGAGAAAGTGAATATTCCCCTGCGTCTCCCACGGGGACAAAGCCGATATCCGCCTTTGTTTCTCTTCCAGCGAGCCACTCGGTATTGCCCGAATCTGCCTCACAGATGTGCTCATAGCCGCTTTTTGTCAGCTTTATTTTCAGCTTGTAAGGGAAATATGCGCGCGCAAAACCACGGTTTTCTACATAGAGCGAAAGCGTATTTTCTCTTCCGCGCTCAAGCACGGGAAGCCCGCCCTCGCTTTTTTCAAAGCCGACGCCCGAGAGAAAATAGAAATAGCCGAGCCTGTTTGCCGCGTATTCCGTCAGATACGGATTATCGGCAAGCCAGACGCGCGGATACCCGTGAAATCCCGCAAAGGTCGCGCCCGTTTCGCGCATAGCCTCGAGAAAAGGAAGCCCCGCACGGAAATTCTGCGGTTTTATCATATGATAATGCTCAAGCTCGAGCGTTATCGGCGCGTTTTCCGCTATCGGTGCAAACATCCATGGTGAGCGCAGGGTAGTATATCTGCTTCCTTTGCCGCAGTAGCACGAAACGCAGACGGAATCGTCATCCAGCCCCATTTTGTGTTCTATGGCATATTTCCATATGCGCATATTTTCATCTGCACCGCGCTCCCAGCAGGAATTCATCATATCATCATTGAGCATGAGGATGGTTTTCGGGAAATATTTCTCATGCAGCTTTATATGCTCTATTATCGCGTCGGCACCGTATTTTATATTCGTGCCGCCTGCCGTATGTCCCTCGCCCCATGTACCGAAAGAACCGACATCGACTGTTTCTATATACTTTTTGCCTGCGAATTTTCTGCCTGCCTCCGCTAAAAAGCGCTCGAGATAAAAGAGATAAACAGGGTCTGTATAGTCCGGCTCGAGCCTGCCGCACGGCACGCGATAGCAATGTGCGCCCTTTTCAAAAACGAAGCGCGGCGTGGCAAATCGGATGCTGTCATAGCCTTCATATGTGCAGATGCGCAGAGCAAAATTAAATCCGCGCGCGCCCCATTTTTCTATCACGGAGTCGATATATGACCAATCGAAAACGCCGTCCTCACGCTCTATATCGCCCCAGTCGAAGCGCAGATAGAGATGATTCATGCAGGGAAAATCGGCGAGCGCGTCGTTTTCGTCGCAGTCGGCGCGATATTCGCCGCGGGGAAAACCGTTGTCTATATAGTGCCAGTACCAACCCTTGTGCGGGTTTTTCAGGACTTTCGCATCGTCGGCAAAGAGCCGCAGGTCGACGAAATTTTCTATATCGCGCGGTGGGATATAGCGGCAGGGCTGTATTGCCGTGTTTGCAAGCGAGATGAAATATTCTTCATTTGGAAATTCGGGTTTCATGATTTATTCTCCTTTCGTTTCACCTGTGGGCACGCCGAGAAACTCTGCTGCGGCGCGGTTGAAATCCTGCGGGTTTTTCTCCGCGATGAAGTGATTTCCGCGGATTATTTTAAGCTCGCTTTTCGGTATGCTCTCGGCGATGAGCCGCGTGTGCGAGGCTTTTATCATATCGCGGCTTCCCGCGATGACGAGGGTTTTTGCCTTTATTTCCGACAGATCCTCTGAAGTAAAATTCGGTTCGTTTACCATAAGCGAGAGAAGCTCGGCATTTTTTACGGCGTCGGGATGTTTCTTTGCCGCACGCGATGCTATCTTATAGCCGATTTCTATCGGTATCTGATAAAAGCGTTTCACTCCGCGCGGATTCATGTTGGCACCGTTCAGGATGAGGCTTTCCACATATTCGGGATAAGCGAGCGCGAAGGCAATGGCGATATTTCCGCCGTCGGAAAAGCCGAGGATATGCGCCTTTTTTATGCCTTGCTCCTCCATGAAATCATACAGGTCGCGTGCAAACTGAGCTATGGTAAAGGGCGCATTTCCGCGCGGACTCCCGCCGTGTCCTCTCGTATCTGGCACTATCACGCGGAAATACCGGCAAAAATATTCCTTCTGAAAATGAAAATATTCGCCGCTTTCGCCGTTTCCGTGCAGGAGAATGAGCGGAAACCCCGCGCCGTCCTCGGTATAGTGAAGCTTAATATCCATTTACATCCTCCGTATGCTGACTTTATCTAATGATACCATCTTGCCGCGGCAAAGTCAAGATGCAAAAAGAAAACGGTCAATATTTGAAATCGGATTTGCAAATGTGCGTAAATAGAGGCAAAAGAAAGCCTTCCCCAGTGGGGGAAGGTGGCAGCCGCAGGCTGACGGATGAGGTGTTTTTAATGTAACAATATTTGTATTAAAAAATGTCTTGACTCCTCATCCACCGCTATCGCGGTCCCCCTTCTCCCGCAGGAGAAGGCAAAACAAAAATGCTTCTTTTGCTCATTCGAATGGCGTAAATTTTTTCGAAAAGGAGATTTATTCCACTGTCACGGATTTTGCGAGATTTCGCGGGTGATCCACATCGCAACCGCGCAGGATAGCTGTTTCATAAGCCAGAATCTGCGAGAAAACGACGGTGGCAAGCGGCGAGAAATATTCTGATATACCGGGAAGCATAAATATCTTCTCCCCATATGACGCGGGCTCCGGAAAATCCCTGCCGCATACGAGCACGGAATATCCGCCTCTTGCGCGAACCTCGCGGATATTGCCTGTCATCTTGTCATAGTATCTTTGCCCCGTGGCAAGAGCTATCACGGGCGTACCCTCCTCAACGAGCGAGAGCGTGCCGTGCTTCAGCTCGCCTGCGGCATATGATTCGCTGTGGATATACGATATCTCTTTCAGCTTGAGCGAGCATTCGTGCCCCGCGTGGTAATCGGGACCTCTGCCTATGAAATATATATCCTCATGCGTATATATGCTTTTGGCTATATCGCGGATTTCATCCCGCCTTGATATGATATCCGCTATCGCCTCGGGCGCGCCGTGCGCTATATCACGGCAGAATTTCCGCGCGAAATCCTCATCTGCCCTGCCGCGGACAAGCGCGAGCTTTATCGCTATCATGCAGAGCAGGGCAACCTGTGTCGTATAGCCTTTCGTCGTGGCTACGGCTATCTCGGGTCCCGCGCCGGTATACATGACATAGTCGGATTCGCGTGCCGCCGCACTGCCTACGGCATTGACTATCGAGGCGGTGACGAGCCCGTTTGCCTTTGCAAGGCGAAGCCCCGCGAGAGTATCCGCCGTCTCGCCCGATTGCGATATCGGCAGGGCGAGCGTTCTGCCAACCGTGGCTGGCGGGTCGTATCTGTATTCCGACGCGGTATTTACCGTGACGGGAATCCCCGCGAGCTTTTCTATCAGGCTCCTGCCGACAAAGCCCGCATGGGTTGCCGAGCCGCAACCGATTATCTGGATGCTGTCGATGCTTTTCCAGAGTTCGTCGCCGATGCCGTCCGCAGAGAAATCGGGAAGTCCCGCTTCGTTTATTCTGCGCATACATACGCGGCGCACTGCGTCCGGCTCTTCATGTATTTCCTTTAGCATGAAGTAGTCGTAGCCATCCTTTTTCGCCGCGCCTACATCGAGGTCAAAGTGCTCTGTTTTTGCCTTTTGCATCGTGCCGTCTCCGGAAACGGAATATATTCCCTCCGCCGTGGTGCAGAAAAGTTCGCCCTCCTCGGGTCGTACTATCTCTCTGCTGTGCGGCAGTATTGCGGGGATATCCGATGCCGTATAGCTGCCGTCCTCGGCGGTAGCGAGAATCAGAGGATTATCCTTGCGGATAGCCCATATTTTATCCGGAATATCGGAAAACATCACGGCTATCGCATATGAACCGCGCAGGAGCGAGCAGGCACTGTAGATAGCCTTCGCCGCGTCATGCGTCTTAACATACTCGCGGTCAATGAGATGGGCGATGCATTCCGTATCCGTTTCGCTTATGAAGCTGTAGCCGTTCTCTTCAAGTGCGCGGCGGATATCAAGGCAGTTGTCGATGATGCCGTTGTGAACCACCGTGACATGATGCGAGCTGTGCGGATGGGCATTTGCTTCCGTCGGCGCGCCGTGAGTTGCCCAGCGCGTATGACCGATACCGCTCTTTCCGCTGAGTCCCGCCACCGTTGCTTTCTCTTCCAGTTCGCTTACTCTGCCGCCGCATCTGACGGAAATTATGCTTCCGTCATCCGCTCTTATCGCGAGTCCCGCGGAATCATAGCCGCGGTATTCAAGCGCGTGCAGCCCCTCGATGATAATCTTTTCCGCGTCCTTTTTGCCGATATAACCAATTATTCCGCACATTGCCGATTTCCCTCCTTATCGGAATTTCTTCTTACCACTATCTCAGAGGACGATTTCACTATGCACCTGCAGGGGATGACGCCGCGCACCGATGTGAGCGGATAAACAGAACTTTCCCTGCCTATCACCGTGCCGGGATTGAGCACACTGCCGCAACCGATATCCGCGCCATCGCCGAGTATCGCGCCGAATTTGCGCAGTCCCGTTTCGTATATTTCATCGCCCTTGACGGCGACATTGCTTTTGTCGGATTTCAGATTTGAGCATATCGCGCCTGCACCCATGTGCGCACGGTTTCCGAGTACGGAATCGCCGACATAGTTGTAATGCGGCACCTGCACGCGCGAGAGCAGAATGCAGTTTTTCAGCTCGCTTGAATTGCCGATAACGCAGTTTTCGCCCGTTATAACATTGCCGCGGATATATGCGCCGACCCGCACCTCACATCCGTGTCCTATCACGGCGGGCGGCTCGATGACGGCACTCTCGTGTATCTTCACGCTCTTTCCGACAAGCACGCCCGGCTTTATCTCGGTAAAGCCATCGATACCCTCGGAGACGAGCTTTTTCGCAAGCTCCTTTATCTCGGGGAGCATTTGCCATGGGTACTCGTGTGCAGAGAAGAAATCGTGCAGATAAGGTACCTCGCAGGAGAAAAGCTCTGCGGTTTTCACGCATTTATTCACAGCAGTACCCCCTCTTGTGTATTGCCTCAAGAAGGCGCGCAGTGTATTTTTCGCAGAGCTCCTCGCTCTCGCATTCGAGCATAATGCGGACAACAGGCTCAGTCCCGCTTGCACGGAGAAGCGCTCTGCCGTTGCCGTTTATCTCTTTGTTTATCGCGTCAAATTCCGCCTTTACCTCCGGGTCGGAAAGCGTCTGCTCTTTGCTTGCCACGCGGATGCTCTTCACTGTCTGCGGATAGAGACGGACAGGCTCGGCAAGCTTGGAGAGCGGCAGTTTTCTGTCGCGCATTTCCTCTGTCAGCATTATCGCCGTCAATAGCCCGTCGCCTGTGGTGGCGTATTTCTGCAGTATGATATGTCCCGATTGCTCGCCGCCGAGCCTGTAGCCGTTTTTCTGCATACATTCGTAGACAAATCTGTCGCCTACGGCGGTCAGCTCATATTTTATGCCCGCGCTCTCAAATGCCTTGAAAAGCCCCGAATTTGACATCACCGTGGCGACTACCGTGTCGCCGTCGAGCGTGCCGCGCGATTTCAGGCGCGTGCCGAGTATGTAGAGTATGCAGTCGCCATCTATTATTCTGCCGTTTTCGTCTACGGCAATGCATCTGTCCGCATCGCCGTCGAAAGCAAAGCCGGCATCAAGGTGATTCTCGCGCACAAACTCAATCAGATTTTCGATATGCGTAGAGCCGCATCCGGCATTCACATTCAGTCCGTCGGGCGAGGCGCCGATGACATATGTCTTTGCGCCGAGCGCATCGAAAACAGCTTTGGCTATCATCCATGAGGCGCCGTTTGCGCAGTCAAGCCCTATGCGCAAATCCTTATATGAATGCGAGGCGACGGATATGAGATAGCCGACATATCTGTTTCTGCCCGCGACATAATCCACTATACTGCCCATGCCGTCGCGATGGGCAAAGGGGATATCGTCGCCGTCTATACCGAGCTTTTTTATATTGCCGTCGAGATACGCTTCGACAAATTCCGTGGTGGCGTCGTCCATCTTTTCGCCGTAGCGGTTTATCAGCTTTATGCCGTTGTCATAGTAGGGATTGTGCGAGGCTGTTATCATTATGCCGCAGTCAAATTCGTCCGTGCGCGTCACATAGGAAACGCTCGGCGTAGTCGTCACATGGAGCATATACGCGTCAGCGCCCGAGGAGGTGATTCCCGAGGCTATGGCGTATTCGAGCGTGTAGCTGGAGCGGCGCGTATCCTTGCCTATGAGTATGCGCGGGCGGTAATTCGGCATATGAAAGCCCGAGAGCGGGGAAGAGTAATACCAGCCGAGGAAGCGCCCTACCTTATATGCCTGATCCGATGTGAGCGTAACATTGGCTTCGCCGCGGAAGCCGTCGGTGCCGAAATATTTGTTTTTTGCGCCTGTTTCATTTATGGCGGATTTTTTACCTGCCACATCGCCGAAGAGCGAAACATCATCGCGCAGGAGCGCATCTGCCGTCACGCGGAAAAGCTTGCAGAGCGTGAGTACATTGTCTATCTGCGGGAGCGACTGATTTATCTCCCATTTCGATACAGACTGTCTGGAGACAGAAAGCTTCTCTGCGAGCTGCTCCTGCGAAATATGAGCGGCGGCACGCAGATTTGCTATTTTTTCGCCTATTGTCATCATTTTCCCTCTCTTTGATTTCAGCCACCACAAAAATGTGCACACCGCGCAAAATAAATAAAATAATAAAAACTCAATAACTGCTGACAAGAAAAATGCACTGTTTTCGCGGCGGCTGTTTATTTTTTGAATTGCGTAATAATATCATATACAATTTTTCCGGTATTTGCTACCAAGAGCGCATGGAACTTTTCGCAACCATAGGGTGCGAAAATGAAATTTCACAGCTTGTGAATTTTTTATTTTTGCAAAAATTATTTTGTACAGATATATTATAGCGTAAACCGCAGGAAAAGTCCATGATTTTTCGCCGCAAAGCGCACAAAAGTTGCGAAAAGCGTCGAAACGCATAAAAGGCGGAGCCTGCGGCTCCGCCTTTTATTGCATTATTCTTTGATTTTTATTTTCCTGCCCTTACTTTATCGGTGAGCGCATGGATTCTGTTTATGGGGTTGAGAAGCTCGGAAATCGAGCGGTCTCTGTTGAGCGAATCTATGATATAGGAAACATATTTGCACATATTTACTTCCGTATACCAGGGACGGTTGATGATTTCATCGGGGCGATAGTTGAGATTTGTGGTGAAAATTCTGTCTATCTTGCCTGCCTCGTATGCCGCGTCAAACTTTGCGCAGCCGTTGCAGAAGAGACCGAATGTAGAGAAAACAAATACTCTGCGCGCGCCCTTTTCCTTGAGCTGCTCGGCGATATCGAGCACGGATTCGCCGCTGGAAATCATATCGTCAACTATGATGATATCCTTGCCCTCAACGGAATTTCCGAGGAATTCGTGAGCCTCTATTGGGTTCATACCGTTGATGATGACCTTGTAGTTTCTGCGCTTGTAGAACATACCGAGTTCCACATTGAGCACGCTGGAGAAATACATCGCGCGGCTCATCGCGCCCTCATCGGGAGCGACAATCATCGTCGTTTGCGGGTCAAAGGTTATATCGGGATATTCTCTCGAGAGCGCCTTGAGCATCTGATAGGAGGAGCGGACATCGTCGAAGCCGTTTCTCGGGATGGCATTCTGCACTCTCGGGTCGTGCGCATCAAAGGTGATGATATTTGTCGCGCCCATGTATGCTATCTCCTGGAGAGCGACGGCGCAGTCGAGCGATTCTCTCGCTGTTCTTCTGTGCTGTCTGCCTTCATAGAGCATCGGCATGATTACGGATATGCGGCGCGCCTTGCCGCCGATGGCGCAGATGATACGCTTCAGATCCTGAAAATGGTCGTCCGGACTCATGGGAACCTGCATGCCGTACATATTGTACTTCACGCTGTAGTTGAACGGATCTACGAAAATATAGGTATCGTGACCTCGCATTGTTTCATGGATTATACCCTTTGCCTCGCCTGTGCCGAAGCGGGGGCAATCCGCATCGACGAGAAATGTCTCCCTTTCCTCGTCTTTTCTCCACTGCTTCAGATACCAATCTACATTGGAAAGAAATTTTTCCGTGCCTTTCATTCCAACAATGCTGAGTTCGCCGAAATATTCGCTGTTCATAAGTCCTACCGTACCCTTCCTTGATTTATAAATTTGTTTTCCTATACTTTGCAAAAACGAATTAAAGGTTGAAAGCTACCTCTATTTCCTTCACTTCCTCGTCGTTTATCTTTACGACCTCGCCGCCGATAGCGGCTGTTTCGACCAGCGATTTTGCGCTGTACTCCATAACCTCGAGTCTGTCGAAAGCGTTGAGAAGGGAAGTTCCTGCGGCGATAATGCAGTCATTTTCGATTATCACCACGGGGTTCTTTATCGAGATTTCCGCAGCAAGCATGTCGGGCTGCATGAAGGACGAGCCGAAAGGATACTTGCGCACGGTCTTGAGTGCTATATAGCTTTCCGGAATGAGTCTCGCATCAAATTCCGCATCAGTGACCGCAAAAGCCATGATGTGCGGCGGATGAGCGATGATTACGGATTTGATATCGGGGTCTCTCTCATAGAGCTTTGCATGGAGCAGAGCCGAACGGGAGGGCTTCTTGCCTGCCTCGCGCATACCGTTCTTTACATGAACAAGGTCTTCGGGCTCGAGATACTTTCTGTCCTTGGCATAAGGAGTGATGATGAAAGAGCCGTCGGAGAGCTTGCAGGAGAATGTACCCTGGTCGCTTGTGAAGAGCTGATTGCCGTAAGCGCGGTGGATAAGGTCGCACATCTCGCGGCGAACCTGTCTCTCCTCGCTGGAGTACTCTGTCTGGATGAACTCATCCATCTTCGGCATGGTTTTCTGTTTGTAAATCTGCATATACTTGTCGGAGATGCCGTGAACCTTGCGTCCGAGAGTGCTTGCGTTAATCTGGATTCTTGCGCAGTAGTCGAGCGTCTCAAAGCTCATGAAAGCGGAGAAGAGGCTCTTTGCGCCGATAACAACGCCGTGGTTTTCGAGCATAACGGTGTTTATGCCGCGCTCGAATTCAGCTGCGATATTGTCGCCCAGCGTCTTGCTTCCCGGGAGAGCGTACTTTGCCATGGAAACCTCGCCGCAGAGCATTTCCGCATTCGGAACGAGAGATGTATCGGGAATCTTACGCACTATGCTGAAGGCTACGAGTGCCGGCGGATGTGCATGAAGCACTGCACGCAGGTCGGGACGCTTCTTGTAGATGGCACAGTGGAAAGGATATTCCACAGAGGGGCGGTGAATACCGACTATAGTTCCGTCGGGCTTTATCTGCATGATATCCTCGCGGCGGAGGTTGCCCTTGTCTATGCCGCTGGGGCTTATCCAGACTGTGCCGTCGGAATCGCAGATTGAGAGGTTGCCGCCGGATGTCGTTGTCATACCGTAGTAATAAATACGGTTCATAATCATGACTATCTGGTCGGCAGGATGCAACATATCAAAATTCATTTTCCTGTCCTTTTCCCGGCGGCTCTGAAATTTTCCCTTGCGCTGCCGCCGAAGCGTATATATTTACTCTTTCGAGCGAGAATCAAACCGTAACGGTAACCTTTTTCAGCGTTTTTGAGGCGTCGGGGTCAATACCTCTTGTCTCTGCGAGCTTGCATGCAAAAAGCTGAAATACCACAGCCGCCGTAAATACATTCAGTGCGTCGGAAGCGATGCCCTCCTCCGAAACCGAGGGCACCTTCAGTACCGTCACCGTATCGTCGTCGCAGTATTTGTCGCTGTCGGTGACTACGATGATATCGGTGCCGAGAGCCTTGAGTCTGCCTATCATCATATCGGCATCGTCGATGACGGGACCGTCGAGCGCGATGACGAAAACAGGGTCTCCGGCATGAAGCTGAGCTATCGGACCGTGCTGGAAATCCGAGATGGCATAGCCGCGCATCTTTATATTATTCGTCTCGAGTATTTTGAGTGTGCCCTCGAGCGCTATCGGATAAGCAAAACCGCGACCGAGAGTTACGGCGGATGTCATGCCCGTATATTTTTTCGTGAGCACGGAGAGCGTCTCGGGCATATAGGTGAGAAGTTCGGCAACGGCGGAAGCGACTTTGGCAAGACCCGCTTTCAGCGCGGCGCTTCCTGAAACTTCGGCTGCGAGCAGAGCGAGCAACATCATCTGAGAGGTAAATGTCTTTGTGGCGGCAATGCTTGTTTCGTCTCCGGCATTGCAGAAGAGCGTATAGTCAACGCTTCCCGCGAGGTGCGAGCCCTCGACATTCGTAATACCCGCCGTGAGCGCACCGCTTTTCTTTGCGTCGGCAATGACGGAAACTACATCCTCTGCCGCGCCCGACTGCGATATGCCGATAACGAGCGAATCGCTGTAGTCGACAGAGGCGCCGTATTTCGAGATTACGGACGGCGTGGCAAGACCGCAGGGAATGCCTGCCGCGAGCGCAAAAAGATACTGCGCATATGTTGCCGCGTGGTCGCTTGTGCCTCTCGCCGCAAAGTAAATCTTGCGGATGTTTTTTTCTTTCATCGCAGAAGCGAGAGCCGCTATCGTACTGCCGTTTTTATCGGCAAGTCCGGCGAGAACAGAGGGCTGTTCTCTTATCTCTTTTTCAAGATTCATCATGATTTTTCACTCCTGATAATACGCCGTGGCGCATCTGTGCATATGCACACGGTAAAATTATATTCTTTCATTTACAGTATAATATTTATTATCCGCCATGTCAATGGGAAATCTGCACAAAATTGAAAAATACGACAGATTTTTTGTGTACTTTGTGTATTTTGGGACCGAATGTTTGTAAAAAGAGCCTAAAAATATTGCCGCCACGGGATTGTGACGGCAATATGCGTTTTCACGCTTTCGGATTATTTGATTCTTGCGCAGTTGAGTACGGCAAGCAGTGTCACGCCGACATCGGCGAGCACGGCAAGCTCCATTATCGGATTCCAGATGAGGCAGATAAGCATGATAAGCGCTTTTACGCCGAGAGAGAATATGATATTTCCGATGACTATCTTTCTCGTCTTTTTCGCTATTTTCACAGCCCTCGGAACATTTTCGATATCGTCGTTTACAATGACTATATCAGCCGCCTTTGCCGAGAGAGCCGCGCCGCCCTTGCCCATGGCAAAGCCGACATCGCTGCGTATGATAACGGGCGAATCGTTGAGTCCGTCGCCGACATAGGCAACGCTTCCTTTTTTGCTGTTATCTTCGTATATCTTCTCAAATCTGTCAAGCTTATCCTGTGGGAGGAGCTCTGCGGAATATTCCGTTATGCCGACCTTTTCGGCAAGGCGGCGGACAGCCGCGCTCTTGTCGCCGCTGAGTATCTCGAGATGAGAAGCGCCGAGCGAGCGAAGCTCGGATATGGCTTTCGCCGCATTTTCCTTGGGTGTATCGGAAAATGTGATAACGCCGATATACTTGCCGTCTGCCGCACCGTAGATGCAGGTTTCGGCTTCTTTTTCAAAGGTGATATCGGGATATTCCTCATGGAGATATCTTGCCGAGCCGAATATGGCGCGGACAATGCCGGAGGGCGTTTTCAACAAGGCTTCCGTGCCCTTGCCTGCCGTTTCGTGGCTTTCTTCGGCTTCGTAGCCAGCTGCACCCGCCATGTCGGAGCAGAATGCCGATGCGAGCGGATGGGAAGAACGGGAGAGCACGCCGAGCGCCACTCTGATAAATTCGTCGCGGTCGATCTGCGGCTTGATTTCTTCTGTCTTTATCTTTGCTTCGGTGAGTGTGCCTGTCTTGTCAAAAGCTATGGCGCATATCTTTGCGGCGCTGTCAACAGCCTCGCCGCCTTTATACATGATGCCTTCCTTGGCACCGACACCTATCGAGGTAAAATATGCAAGCGGGATAGAAAGCACAAGTGCGCAGGGGCAAGAAACAACGAGAATGGTGAGCGCTTTTTTCAGCCATTCGGCAATATTTCCGCTGATGGCGGCACCGAGTATAAAGATAACGAGCGCCAGACCCATCATCGCGGGAGTATATATCTTCGCAAAGCTGCGGATGAATTTTTCGTTCTTTGATTTGCGCTTGCCCGCTTCGGTGACGGCATCGGCAAGCTTGGAAGCGACACTCTCACCGTAGGGCTTTGTGACGGTCATCTCCACGGCACCGTCGATGCAGATGTAGCCCGAACTTACGGCGTCGCCTTCGCCTGCCCATACGGGAAGGCTTTCACCCGTGATACCCGATGTATCGAAGTTTGCGCCGCCCGAGGCTATAACGCCGTCAAGCGAAACCTTTTCGCCTGCGTGGAGCGATACGCGCGCACCCTCGGCGACATCGTCGGGGTCTTTTTCTACCCATTCGCCGTTTTCATAGACGCGGACAGTCTTTTCCGACATATCGAGCATGAGGGATATTTTCTTCTTGGAATTATCGAATGCGAGGTCGGAGAGATATTCGCCGAGCGAATAGAGGAACATAACAGCCGCCGCCTCGTAAAATTCACCGAGGCAGAGCGCGCCTATCGTGGCGACAGCCATAAGCGTATTTTCCGTAAAGAAGCTGCCGCGGATGAAATCCTTTATCATGTTTATGATGATCGGAATGCCGTAATATGCGTAAACGACAATGGAAGCGACTATCCATACGGCGGGATGCAGATTTTTCAGCATTATGCCATGCGCGAGGAGAAAGGCAAATATCATGATGACGCCGGCAACGGCAAAGATAATTATATCCTTTTTGCTGTGTTCCTCTTCTTCGCCGCCATCATCGCCGTGGCAGCAGCATCCGCCTATTTCGTAGCCGCCGTGCTCATGCTCGTCTTCATCATGGCAACAGCAACAGCCGCAACCGCTCTGGTGTTTGTGCTTATGGCTATGCTCATGCTCATGCTCGTGGTTATTGTCGTGACGATGCTCGTGCTCGTGCTCATCATGCCCGCAGGCATCACAGGAGCATTTCAGCTCTTTTTCTTCGTTTCCCATAATTATTTATCCTCCCTTATATGTGCAATGGCAAGCTCCAGAAGAAGCTTTACATGATCGTCCGCGAGAGAATAAGTTATATTCTGACCCGAGCGCGTCTGGCGTATTATATTTGAGCGGCGAAGCACCGCAAGCTGATGCGAAACAGCCGACTGGCTCATTTCCGCTTTTTCGGCGATGTGCTTCACACAATGTGCGCCCGAAAGAAGCACGAAAAGAATCTTTATCCGCGAGCTGTCCGAAAAAAGCTTATAGAAATCGGCAAGCTCGAAATATTCGTCCTCTGTCGAGTGCATTATGGTATCCTGAAACATAAGGGGAGCCTCCTTTTGTGAAGATATGAATATATGTTCATATGTTTTATACCACAATAGTCGGATTTTGTCAAGTGGTTTTTGAAAAAATCGAGAGATTTTTTGAAGTTTGCTTTCATCCGCGAAAATATGCCGGACAAAGCACACCTCAATTTTTGTATTTCTATAGACTTTTTCGGAAAAAAGTGATATTATATATACAATAATACAAAAATGACATAAAAACGGAGGACAAAGCTTTGCAAAAACGCAGAACTTCCTTTTATATTTACCTCGCGGTGCTTGCCGTGCTGACGCTTGCACTTTCCGCATACAGGAGCGTTGCGCTCATGCGCTCTGTTTCGGAATGTGATTCCGTGAAGGTCTTTTCCGAGGGCTTTTACACCTCGCATACCTTCTATAAAATCTCTATTCCCGTATTCGTCGTGATTTCGGCGCTTGCGTTGATTTTCGCAAAAGGGAAGAAAACCGTTACATTTTCTCCCGCCGAGGGAAAGGGCAGCAGAATAGCGGCGCTCATCTGCGGCATCGGCTTTGCGGTTTGCGGCGTGCTGATGCTTATCGGTCTTATTCCCGAGTTGAGCGCGGGCGGCTTCGGTCTCTTTAATTTCGCGCGGCTTGTATGCGCGCTTCTGACTATTACCTGTGCGATATATTTTATAAATGTATATGCGGGCTTTCTCAGGGAGGGGAAAATATGGATTTTCGCTCTTTCGCTCCCCGTCTGGGCAACGCTCATGATAGTGACGGAATATTTCGATACCTATTTTGCCTTCAATAATCCGCTCCGCGTCTCGGGAAATGTTGCATTTGCCGCCGTGATACTCTTCATGCTTTTTGAGGCGAGGGCAAATCTCGCTTATCCCTGCGGCAGATTTTACATGGCGATACTTGCCGCTCTGCCCTGCATGGTGGCTCTCCATATCATTCCGATACTCGCCGCTCTGCCCGGTATACTCGGCTGCGGACTTGAATTTTTCTCCTTTGAACTGCTTTCGGATATCGTATTCCTGCCGATTCTGGCTTATATGGCGGCAAGGAGCATTTCCTCTCTCTTGAAAATAGCCGAAAAATAATCCGTAAAAATTTTAAAAAACCTATTGACAAATCGCTTTTTTGCCTATATAATAACTGCATAATACAGCAAGGGCGCTGTGGCATATGCCATAGCGCCCCTTTTTTTTAAAATTTTTCACTCTAAGGAGAATATTATCATGAAGGTTTCTGAAGTTTACGGTTCTATGGTTTTCGGAGACAGTGCCATGCGCGAGCGACTTCCGAAGGAGGTCTACAAGCGTCTGCGTAAAACGATAGACGACGGAAAAAGTCTCGATCCCGAGATTGCGGGAGTTGTGGCAAATGCAATGAAAGACTGGGCGATATCGCTCGGCGCTACACATTTCACACATTGGTTCCAGCCGATGACAGGCGTCACGGCAGAGAAGCATGACAGCTTCATTTCGCTTTCGCCCTCGGGCATAATAATGGAATTTTCGGGCAAGGAGCTTATCAAAGGCGAATCTGATGCTTCCAGTTTCCCGAACGGCGGTATCCGCGCCACATTTGAGGCGAGAGGCTATACGGCATGGGACGCGACTTCATATGCCTTTGTAAAGGATAAAACACTCTATATTCCTACGGCGTTCTGTTCATACGGCGGCGAGGCGCTCGATAAGAAAACTCCGCTCCTGCGTTCTATGGAAACGATAAACAAGCACGCGATGCGCATAATGAAGCTCTTCGGAAACGAGGATGTGAAACGCGTTTATACGACAGTCGGCGCAGAGCAGGAATATTTCCTTATAGATAAGGCACTCTTTGACGCGAGAAAGGATCTTTCTTTCACAGGGCGCACGCTTTTCGGCGCGAAGCCGCCGAAAGGACAGGAGATGGAGGATCATTACTACGGTTGCATCAAGCCGCGCGTAAAGGAATTTATGGATGAGCTTGATGAGGAGCTCTGGAAGCTCGGTATCCCCGCAAAGACCGAGCATAACGAGGTCGCACCCTCTCAGCATGAGGTTGCCGTCGTCTATACCACGACAAACACCGCGACGGACAACAACCAGCTCATGATGGAGATGATGAAAAAAATTGCTCCCAAGCACGGACTTGCCTGCCTGCTCCATGAGAAGCCTTTCGCGGGTGTAAACGGAAGCGGCAAGCACAATAACTGGTCTATCGCCACAGATACTGGCGTCAATCTGCTCGAGCCGGGCGAAACACCTTATGAAAACGCGCAGTTCCTGCTTTTCCTCTGCGCCGTTATCCGCGCTGTCGACAAGCATCAGGATCTGCTCCGCATCAGCGTTTCAAGCGCGGGAAATGACCACCGTCTCGGTGCAAACGAGGCTCCTCCCGCAGTTATTTCCATGTTCCTCGGCGATGAGCTGACAGCTGTTCTCGAGGCTGTAAAGACAGATGCCGGCTACTCCAAAAAGGAAGCCGACATCATGCGCATCGGCGTACATACCCTGCCGAAATTCCCACGCGATATGACAGACAGAAACCGCACCTCGCCTTTTGCTTTCACCGGAAATAAGTTTGAATTCCGTATGCCGGGCTCTTCGCTTTCCATAGCCGATGTGAATACCGTACTCAATACGATAGTAGCCGAGTCGCTTGATGATTTTGCAACGGCGCTCGAAAATACGGATGATTTTGAGGGATTGCTCCATACGCTCATTCAGGATACGATAAAAGAGCACGGCAATATCATTTTCAACGGCAACAACTATTCCGCCGACTGGCTTGAGGAAGCAAAGCGCCGCGGACTGCTCAATCTGCCGTCCACGCCCGATGCGCTGAAATATTTTGTTTCCGATATGAATAAGGCTCTCTTCGAGAAATATCGCGTCCTCTCGGGAACAGAGCTTGTAGCCCGCCATGAGATACTGCTCGAAAATTACTGCAAGACGATAAATATCGAAGCACTGACAATGCTTGAAATGGTGAAGAAAGATATCATCCCCGCGATAAGCGAATATACGGGTTCGCTCGCTTCATCCGCGCTTGCAAAGAGAAGCGCCTGCGAGGGCATCTCGACGGAAGCAGAGGAGAGCATTATCCGCAAGCTCGGCGCACTGCTCAATTCCGTTTACAGCAAGACCGAGGCTCTTTCCGCTGCCACTATCGAGATGAAAACCGCGGCAGGCACAGAGGAAGCCGCAGACTTTGCGAGAAGCACCGTATTTGTGGCAATGCAGGAGTTGCGTGCCGTCGTTGATGAGGCGGAAACATTCGTTGGCTCCGAATACTGGCCTCTTCCCACATACAGCGAGATGCTTTTCAGCGTCTGATAACGGAACAATTTATCGATATCCACCCGTCTCGGGTGGATATTTGATATTTGCCGTAATTCTGTGCGCTTATTTCGGTCGAAAGATTGCGGTTTGCGCCTCTTTTTGCCGAAAGTATTGACAGCGCAGAAAAAACATGGTAAACTTAATAAAAAGATTTAAGAAGCATGAGGGGGATATATTATGAAAAGAAGCGTCAAGACAGTGATTTCACTGCTACTTCTTTTGTCATGCATCGCAGTATTTGCTTCCTGCGGGATTATTCAGACATATGAAAATATTACCGTGCAGGGTGAGATTTATTCTTTCGGCAAGCAGACTATTATTTTGAACAGCATTCTGCCCGAGGGCGGTGTCGCCGCCAAATTCAAGGAGAGCATTTCCGCTTCGGATATAAAGCTTTCCGATGCACTCGAGGGAAAGAATATCGACAAGGTGACTTTCATTGATGAATACAATCTCGAACTGGAGCTTTCCGGAAATACAAAATCAACAGGAGGAGATGGTGCCGTCGGTACTCTCACCGTGCTTGCGGGCGGACTGGAAAGTAAGGGAAAATCCACCTGCCATGTAAAGCTGAACGGACCGACTATAGTGACGGAATCCGCATATTCAAACAGCTTTACGGCGCGCGATCTCACGCTCTATAATGTTTCATCCACCATCTCGCTTCCGATGGGAGAATTTACGGATAAAGCCGATGCCGAGCATATACGCCTTGCCGACCCGAATCTCGGCAGACTGGAAATAAAGCTGGAAAACGGCAAGCTGACTCTCAGCATCATAAATTGCCTTTCGGCAGAGCCCTCTGTCATCTTTGCTCCCGAGACGACGACTATGGGAATAGAATTTTCCATATGTATCGGTGTATACGATGTGTATTCTTATTAAATAAAGAGGAATAAAAAAATTGCCGGCTATGCCGGCAATTTTTTTCAAACTATATGATTATCACCTGTCAAAAGGGGGGATATGACCGGTGAAATGGTTTGCATATCACAAGGCGCCACGGTAGAATCCGCCGCTAAAAGAGAAACAAAGCGACGATAGGTGCGCTCCATGTTACACTTATATTATAACGCATTTCTTTTCGTATGTCAACCATACAATTTGGCTATAAATTCTACTATTTGGCTACTTTTTGCTCCTTTTTCGGCAAAAAAGCCGCTTTTTTTAGGAAAAACGAAAAATTTTTCTTATTTTTTAATCCATGAAAGCGAGAAATTTCTGCGGTTTTTTCAGAAATTTACGCCCGAAAGCGCCGACTACTCGGAGCATGAGAAATTCTCTTGAGCCCTCGGGACGCTCCAACTTGTAAAAGGTCATATTCCGGTCTTTGCCTATCATGACATCGTTTTTGCGGAGCATCGTATGTTTTGCCATGAATTCGAGACAGTTTGTCACATCTTCTATATCATATCCGAGCGTCTCCGCGATATAATTTGCGCTCAGCGTTTCGGTATAGCTCTCATAAATCAATTCGAGCACGCGGCGGTTTTTCTTATCGCCGAGAAAATCGAATATCTCATCGTTGTCATCGTCGAAAATTTTCTTGTTCACATCGCCGAGCGCGATAAATCCCGTATCCATGGAAACATAAAATCCGATTATGCCCGGCTTTGCGATGCCCTCTTCGTATTCGGGATTCTTTTTCATTTCGTCTATGATTATATCGAGCTTGGCTTTTCTGCTGTCGGGTGTGGTGTCTATCGCATACCCGGGCATGGCAAAGCGTATCCTGCTCATCATCAGCTCCGCCATTTCGTTATAGTAGCGGCTCAGCTGATGATTTGTATCTATTGTATTGCCGAGATTGAAAAGCTCGTCGGCAGATATATGAAGAGCAGCCGCTATCTGCGGGACTGTGGTGACATCGGGATAAGATGCGCCGCGCTCCCATTTTGAAACGGTCTGCACGGAAACGCCCAGTATATCGGCAAGCTCCTTTTGCGTATATCCGCATTTATTTCTATAGGTATATATGTTTGCAGCAATATCAGCCATTAACTTTATCTCCAAAAGATTATTTTTGGTACCGATATCATTTTACCATCGTTTTTCCGGTATGTCAACTATACCATTTGGCTACAAATTCTCCAATTTGGAGATTTTTTGGGGTATTTACGGCAAAAATGCGGCTTTTTTGTGAAGCCGCATCTCAGTTTGCTGAAAAATTTGCTTTCTCGATAGTGAGAAAATACATAAAGATATCTTTTTTGTCGTACTTTTCTGTGAAGAAAAGTACCAAAAGTCAGCAAGGAGGACTCGCGGCGTCCTCCTTGCAAACCTCGGGCGGCGTGCACGAGTTAGCCGCAAGAATCAGTGCGTGGCGAGTGCGTGCTGCAAACGGCAAAGCGAAAGTTGGCAGTATCGCGCTCTCCGCAACCTCAGCCATACCACGCGTGCGAACATATCACACGAGGAAGCCGAGCAGATTCGTGCACGCAAGCCTGCACGCCCGCTGAAAAAAGAGGGGGCGCGGGCGTTGTCTGGTTTGTGCGCGAACGAAACGGAGAATATATTTTTTATTTTGTCTGTTAGTGTACTTGGCTTTATCTTGTAGGGGTCGGCGTTACCCTGTCTCGGCGACGCCGACACACACGCTCCGCGTATGTGTCAATTCCCTCGACGACCCGAAAGAAACATAAAGATACTTTTCCACAAATATTCAAAAAACCGTTGACAAACGCACATTCTTTTGCTATAATAATAAAGCATTCGCTGATATGGCTCAGCAGGTAGAGCACATCCTTGGTAAGGATGAGGTCACCGGTTCGAATCCGGTTATCAGCTCCAGCAAAAAACACCTACGAAAGGCAAATTCTCATAAGGATGTTTTTATGCATCCATCTAAATCTGCCGATTGAGAGTGCAAACAAAAACATGCAGAGTTCATTTCTGAATTCTGCATGTTTTTGTTTGCACTTTTTCGTCCTTGAAAAACGGTCGAAAAAATGGTATAATTAATTCAGAAAGAATAATCACTACGGAGGACTTGCCATGCCATACGACAAAGAGACGCGGGATGCGCTTCAGGCATATTATGAAACGCATGATTTTACCGGAAACATCCCTGCCTTTGATGACAAAAAATATACGCCCGCACAACTGCAGATTTATGCCAAGGCGAAAAAATTCTTTGCGCAGTCATGGCTGAAGCTCCTTCCCGAAACGGGCAACAAGCGCTCGATGAGAAATTTCTCGAAAAACTATCCGCTGAACTGTCTGAAAGAAGGCGACGCGGCGTACATTGCGGATATGGTTGCCGAAATTATGGGCGATGAGAAACAATTCAAAGCCTCCATCGACAAATTCTTTTCCGACCTGCAGGAGCCGCTCGAAGCCGGATTCTAAGCCTGTGCAAGGGCGCACGGAAAGACACCGGAGGAATTGACCGACGAAGAAATCGAAGATGTTGTGGACAAACTTGCCGGGCTTTTCATAGAAGAGATGATCAACGCACTGATGACGGCACAGAAAACACCGGAAATCTTTGCGGCGCTCCATAAGGGGGATACAAAGCTCACGGCGCACGAGGATTTCAACGATTCCGTGTGTGAAAATCACGACAAAATCAATTTTTTGAAAAGATGGACACATTCCGACACACAGCTTGGTGCGGCATTGTCGCTTGAAGAAGTGATGGAAAGCGACAGAGATGCCGTTGAAAATGCCGCTGATTTCTTTTCTCCCGTCGAAAGCACGGAAAAAGCCTATATGGAACTGCGAAACGGATTCCTTGCCACGCTGTCGGAGGATGACCGTGCGATTTTCATCATGCGGGAAAACGGTAAAACGCAGAAGGAAATTGCGGAGGCGCTCGGCTATAAAACGCACAGCGCCGTGACCAAACGCCTGCAAGCTATGCGGGAGCAGCTTGAAATGTATATAAAAGAACAAGGATAAGCACATAGTCATATACAGCCCCAAGACTTTTTACTGTCCGGGGGCTGTTTTCTGTTTGCAGTCTATCAGCAACGTTACCGCGCATAAAAACGAGGGAATCGATATTAAGGTTCGTTCTTTATAAAATCTTAACACTATTCGTAAAAAATCTAATGCCATCTTTACGGGAAATGTGATAATATAATGCCGATAAATGAAATCGAGGTTTTTGCATGGAAATACTGAAAAGAAAACTATCTTCGTTTCAAATAATACTGCTGGGGTTTGCAGGGGTCATATTACTCGGTGCATTGCTATTAACTCTGCCGATTTCTTCAAAATCGCATGAATGGACTTCTTTTATAGATGCGCTTTTCACTTCAACATCTGCCGTGTGCGTAACGGGACTTATTGTGTTCGATACCGCAACGCACTGGACGATATTCGGGCAAATCATTATATTGTTGCTAATTCAAATCGGCGGTATGGGCGTTGTAACAATTGCAGTTTCACTTGCTGTTGCCTCCGGTAAAAAAATCGGGCTGTTCAGCCGCGAAACAATGAAAAACGCAATTTCCGCGCCGAACGTGAGCGGAATCGTTCGATTGACCGGATTTATAATCAAGGGGATCTTTTTGATTGAAATGATCGGGGCACTGATTATGCTCCCTGTGTTTTGCAAGGATTACGGCGCAGAAGGTATATGGATGGCTGTTTTTCACGCCGTGTCTGCATTTTGCAATGCCGGATTCGATATTATGGGAACCAAAAGCGGCGAATTTACTTCTCTGACTTACTACTCCGCACAACCGGTTATCAATATTACGATTATGCTGTTAATCATTATCGGTGGTATCGGTTTCCTTGTATGGGAAGACATTTGCAAACACAAGTGGCGAATAAGAGAATATCGCACGCAGAGCAAACTTGTTTTGATTGTTACGGCTGTGCTGATTGTTTTACCCGCTGTTTATTTCTTCTTTTTTGAATGTGGCGATTTACCTGTAGGAGAGCGCATACTTGCGTCTTTATTTCAATCCGTAACGCCAAGAACGGCAGGCTTTAACACGATAAATCTTACCGTCATCAGTGATACGGGATTATACCTGATGATTATTCTTATGTTGATAGGCGGTTCACCGGGGTCAACCGCAGGCGGTATGAAAACGACAACGATAGCGGTTCTGTTTTCTTCTGCTTTTTCCGTTTTCCGAAAAAAAGACAACGCCGAAGTTATGAAACGTCGGATTGATGATGAAACCGTAAAAACAGCTTCGGCAGTATTTTTGATGTACATAACTCTGTTTTTGGTTGGCGGAATGGCTATCAGTACGATTGAAAATTTGCCTATCACATCATGTCTTTACGAAACAGCCTCCGCCGTAGGTACGGTAGGACTGACACTCGGCATTACTCCGACACTCGGAAGTGCTTCTAAAATGATTCTGATTATGTCCATGTTCTTCGGTCGGGTGGGCGGATTAACGCTGATCTATGCCGCTTTCGGAGCAAATAAAAAGCAAGTAGCAAAACTTCCGGCGGATACAATTGCCGTCGGCTGAGCTGAGGAGGATATTTATATGAAAACAAAATCTGTTTTATTGATAGGTCTCGGACGTTTCGGGAAATACATAGCAATGAAATTGCACGAATTGGGACATGAGATCATGGCAGTAGACGAAAATGAGGAAAGAATTAACGATGCTATGCCATATGTGACTAACGGACAAATCGGCGACAGCACAAACGAAGCGTTGCTGAAATCTCTCGGTATAAAAAATTATGATGTTTGTATCGTAACAATCGGAGGGAATTTCCAGAGTTCGCTTGAAACGACCTGCTTATTAAAGGAATTGGGCGCGCAAAAGGTTGTGTCTCGTGCCGAACAGGACGTACAGGCGAAATTTCTTCTGCGTAACGGCGCGGACGAAATTATCTACCCTGAAAAGCAACTTGCCACATGGGCTGCAATCCGATATACATCCGACCATATTCTCGATTATATAGAACTCGGTGATTCCTGTTCGATTTTTGAAGTGTCCGTTCCGCGGGCATGGGTGGGGAAATCAATTGCAGAGATAGATATTCGCAGAAAATACAATGTAAATATCATCGCCACAAAGAAAAACGGAAAAATCAATGCGGTTGTTACCGCCGACACAGTCCTTTCCGGAGAGGAAACGCTTTTGGTGTTCGGAGATTATAAGGCATTGCGAAAGTGTTTTGATATTTAACCGCCTTAAAAGAAGGTGACCTTATGAAAGATGTGATTGTTATTATCGCAGTAACAGCAGTTATAGTTTTCGGCTTTTTCATTATGAAAAGGCTCGATGCTTTCTTGGAGGAAAACAGGAAAGCAATTGAAAAAGAAAATCAAAAGAAAGAAATTCCTTTGATGTTTCTTGATGCCGAAAACAATGAAAAAGCCATATCGGATATCGAACTATTCAGACAAAAGCACCGTGACGTCAGAATCGTCGTTTACGATGAATCCGAAGTTGACCTGACCGAAACCATAAAAAGCTACTTGAACGATTTTACATATTTTTGAAAATTTTCTTTTACACTGCATAAAAAGCCATTCCGAGTCCGGCAGAAAGAAGTATTAAAAAAATCGGAGAGGCAGCCTTTTTTCTGACTTTTTTGAAAATAATCGCAAAAATCGCAATAATAACAAATATAATAATACCCTTTACATCAAGAGCGAGAGAATTACCTGCGTTTTCAAATCCGAAAAGGACGCCAATCAGCATTGTAAACGCCGTCGCAAGGATCAAACCGATTACGCACGGACGTATGCCGCTTAAAAACGCCTGAACGCCCTGATATTTCAAAAAACTGCGTATAAGCGAGGCAATGATTAAAATAACGATAAAAGACGGTAAAACGACGCCGAGCGTAGCAAGAAACGAACCGAGAATTCCTCCCTGTGCAGAACCTATAAATGTTGCCATATTGACAGCGATTGGTCCGGGAGTTGATTCCGAAACGGCAATCATATCGAGCAACTGTTTTTCTGTGAGCCAGCCGTGAGTTAGAACCTTCTCCCGAATCAGCGAAATCATACCATATCCGCCGCCGAAAGAAACAGCGCCGATTTGAAGAAACGTTAAAAATAGTTCAAGGTATATCATTTTTTATTTCTCCTTGCATGAATCAAATGTATCATATAGACAAAAAGCCCAATAAATCCGCTTATTACAATATAAAATATGCTCGAAAAATTAACGGAAAATACTGAAAATGAAATCATACACGCAAGAGTGGCCGTAAGAATAACAATGTTGAATATGTTTTTTTGCATATCATTCAACATTTTTAAACCGGCGGACATTATAAGATATATTACGCACACCTGTATTCCGCGAAAGGCATAAGAAACCAACATCAAGGATAGGAAAGAATCAAAGAAAAGAGAGATAAAAAATATAATAACGAAAGACGGAATACAGACCGCTACCGTGGCGAAAAATGCTCCCCAAAAGCCGAGAAGCTTATACCCGATATATGTGGCGGAGTTAATGGCCACAGGTCCGGGCGTAGATTCGGCGATCGCAACCATATCGATGAATTCGTCTTTTTTCATCCATTTCTTTTTGGAAATAAATTCGTTTTCAAGCAATGCGATCATTGCATAACCGCCACCGAAGGTAAACAGTCCTATTTTCAGCATAGTAAAGAAAAGATTAAGATATTTTTTCATGGTGGACCTCCTTGTTTGAGAAAAACTTCATAATAAAAACGGATGCGATGCCGGTGATAACCATTGCTACCGACCAAAACTGCGATGGCGAAATGCCATAAAGAAACGTTCCTCTGTCATCACCACGCAAAAGTTCGATGAAAAATCTGAATATGCCATAAGATATAAGATAAAAGCTCACATTGTATCTGAAACTTTTTTGCAAAACAAGATAAAAGCAGATTGTAAACATGATAAGCAGAAATACTGCTTCAAACAGTTGCGTTGGATACACTTTGCTCGATAAATTCGGAAATTTTACACCCCAAAAACCGTTCGTTTCCTTTCCGTAACAACATCCGGCAAAGAAGCATCCGACACGACCAAAAGCATGAGCGATCAAAATACAACAAGGCAGAATAGAGAGAACCTGATAAAGTCGCATATTGAATTTTTTGCGAAATATAAAATAAACACATATAAAGCAAGCGGCGCCTCCGATGAGACCGCCTAAAAAGGTTATTCCGTCTCCAAAATGAAATCCTGCGTTCGGATTTTTGATATAATTGTAAATTGCCTGAAACAATGCCGCCGAAACAAAGCCGACCGCAATCGACACAATTCCGTCATAAAAAAGAAAATCGGCAAATTTTTTATCTATGTTTTTCTTTTTCAAAAGATAAGTAAGCACTACAAACGCGAATAGAATTCCGACAGCAACCATTATGCCATACATGTGAATATTTAAAAAAACAGGATTTGGTAACATAGCAACCCCTCCTTGATTTTTTATATTATATCACTTGACTTGTCATAAGTAAAATAGTATAATCTAATATAGTTTATATTCATTCTGATATGAGGTGACGCTATGACAATACGCCATTTGAAAATTTTTATCTGCGTATGTGAATGCGGTGGAATCACAAAAGCCGCCGAAGCCATGCATATGGCTCAGCCCACGGTAAGCACAACAATATCTGAACTTGAAAAATATTATAATGTTTTGCTTTTTGACAGAATCAATCAAAGACTTGTGCTGACACCTACGGGAAAAGAATTGCTTGTCAAAGCGAAAAATGTTCTTGCCGGATTTGATGATTTTGAAACTGCCGCAAACTTTGGCGGACAAAATCCGTATATTAGTATCGGCTCATCTCTTACGCTCGGGAAAACGGTTTTGCCGAGATATATTTCCCTGATAAAAGAGAGATTACCGAATCTAAAACCTTCTTTTTTTATTGATAGAACCGCTGCAATCGAAGAAAAAATAGAATGCGGAGCTATAGACTTCGGAATCGTTGAAGGAATTGTACGCTCTCCCTATCTGAAAATCACTCCTATCGGCGGAGACCGTTTGATTGCCGTTTGTTCTCCAAGCGATATGAAGAAGTCTGTTTGTTTGGCAGAACTTATCAAATATCCTTTATTGCTATGTGAAATCGGAAGTGCATCACGAGATTTGCTTTCTAAAAATCTTGCCGAAAGGCATTTATCCGTGAAACCCTTTGCGGAATCTGTCAGCAACGAAGCACTTGTTTCGCTTGCCAAAGACGGGCATGGTATAGCGGTATTACCGGAAGGAATCGTAAAAGATGCAATTAAGCAAGGCTCGCTTTGCGAACTGACAATTTCCGATACCGTTTTGATGAGAACGCATTATATCGTGACTCATAAAAACAAGCGCTTTAATTCTTTGTGTCAAGCCGCATTTCATTTGCTTTCTGAGCAAGTTACATCGTGTTGCTAATCAATTTTCGGGAGGTCAATTGATATGGATGAAAAAATAATCAATCCTACTAAAAAAGAACACATTCTGGTCTGTCTGTCATCTGCACCTTCCAACACAAAAATCATTCAGACTGCGGCAGCCATGGCAAGGGCGTTTCACGCGTCCTTTTCGGCATTATATGTAAAAACTCCCGCTTCAGAATATATGGAGGCGGAAGACAAGAATCGCTTGCTCACTAACATTCATTTTGCTGAAAAGTGCGGCGCGACAATCGTTACAGCGTGCGGAGATGATGTGCCTTTTCAAATTGCCGAGTATGCGCGGCTTTCGGGTATCACGAAAATAGTGATTGGCAGAAGTGTTGTCGGTAAGCGACGCTTCATCGGTAAACCGACCTTGACGGAAAAGCTGATATCGCATGCTCCTAATGTCGATATTCATATTATTCCGGACAGCGATGCCGTTATAGCCAAAGGGAAGAAGACGCTGTTTGAAAAGCCGCATTTTGCAAAACTCCTGAAAGGCTTGGCGGTTTCGGCAATTTTACTATCGTTTTCAACTCTGCTCGGTTTCCTTTTTTCATCCCTTGGCTTTACGGAGGCAAACATCATTACATTCTATATGCTCGGCGTTTTGATTACAGCTATCCTGACGGAAAGCAAAACCTGCTGGGTAATATCATCTGTTGCGAGCGTATTGGTTTTCAATTTCTTATTTACAGAGCCGAGGTTTACATTCCGGGCTTACGGAAGCGGTTATCCGGTGACATTTATTATCATGCTTGCGGCGTCCCTTATAATAGGCGGCGCTGCCGAAAAGCTGAAAAAGCGGGAGCGACAGGCTTCACAAACCGCATACAGAACAAAAATACTTTTCGATTCAAATCAATTGATTCAAAAGGCATCCGATGAGCAGGAAGTATTTCAGGTTACAGCCGATCATTTGAGAAAGCTGTTGAGTCGAAATGTAATTATATTTAATGAGAGCGCGGAAAAAATATGCGATTCATTTACAGATACAAAAGACCGTCCGTCAAAGGATTACAGGCAAATTGTCCGGTGGTTGATAAATAATAACCGAAAAGCCGGAAAAGGAACGGGAATTTATTCCGACAGCAGTTATGTTTTTCTGCCGATATGCAAAAACGAAAAGAATTATGGGGCAGTCGGCATTTTTGTCGGAAATAATCCGATCGATTCTTTTGACGAAAGTATTGTGGTTTCCGTTATCGGCGAATGTGCAATTGCCGTTGACGGAATCGTAAACGCCAAAGAACGAGAGCGCACCGCGGTTTTGGCAAAGAATGAACAGCTGCGCGCAAATCTGCTTCGCTCCATATCACATGATCTGCGAACACCGCTCACATCCATTTCGGGAAATGCAAGTAACCTTATTTCAAACGGAAATGCTTTTGACGATGCTACCAAAATGCAGATTTATGAGGATATTTACAGTGACTCTCTTTGGCTCATCAATCTTGTTGAAAATCTGCTTGCGGTGACACGCCTCGAAGAAGGCAGAATGAATATAAATCTAACGACCGAGCTTGTCCGTGATGTAATAGACGAGTCGCTGAAACATATTTATAAAAAAAGCGACGAGCAAAAGATAAGCGTAATACAGCAGGATGACTTGCTCCTTGCAAAAATGGACGCTCGGCTTATTGTGCAGGTTTTAATCAATCTTCTTGACAATGCTATCAAATATACACCGTCCGATTCGCAAATTACGATTACTGCAAAAGAAGACGGTAATATGATTTCCGTAAGCGTATCGGATAACGGAAACGGCATTGCGGACGAACAAAAATCACGCGTTTTTGATATGTTTTATACCGGCACAAACAAAATTGCCGACAGTCGTCGCAGCATCGGATTAGGTCTTTCGTTATGCAAATCTATCATAAATGCGCATGGCGGAGAAATAACGATAACGGACAACAATCCGCACGGCGCGGTATTTACCTTTACATTGCCCATCGGGGAGGTGGAAATTCATGAGTAACTTATTGGTTTTGGTGGTTGAGGACGACGCACCTGTTCGCAACCTCATCAGCACGACACTGAAAACACGCGGTTACGAATATTTGATTGCGCAAAACGGCGAAAGTGCTATTATGGAGGCATCCTCACATAATCCGGATGTTGTTTTGCTTGATTTGGGACTGCCGGATATCGACGGCGTGGATGTTATCAAAAAAATACGCACATGGTCGGAAATGCCGATTATCGTAATCAGCGCCCGCTCCGAAGATAAAGATAAAATCGACGCTTTGGACGCCGGAGCGGACGATTACCTGACAAAGCCTTTTTCCGTAGAGGAACTGCTTGCAAGACTTCGTGTTATGGGCAGAAGGCTTTCGTCTATGCAGTCTTCAGGAAAATCCGACTCGCTTTTTGTAAACGGAGATCTGAAAATAGATTATGCCGCAGGGTGCGCCTACCTTGGCGGTGAAGAGCTTCACCTTACACCCATCGAATATAAACTGCTGTGTTTGCTGTCCAAGAATGTCGGGAAAGTGCTTACTCACACTTTCATTACGCAAAAAATATGGGGCGCAGCGTGGGAAAGTAATGTAGCGTCTCTACGCGTATTTATGGCTACATTGCGCAAAAAAATCGAACCGTCCCCCGATTCGCCGCAGTATATACAAACTCATGTTGGTATTGGGTACAGAATGGCGAAGTTGGATAATTGAAATCACGATGACATAAATAAGAAAGCACAAATAGGTACTTTCACAGCCACCCGACCGAAAAAGTCGGGTGGCTTTTTCTGTGTCAAAAAATAATTTCAAAAAAATGTTTGCTGTCAGGAACATTTTGCGTTTCTGACCTTGGGGTATCAATGGAGGAGCATTACAATATGCTTGTCCCGCCACAATTGCGGTGACAATTGAATACTCCTGCCCCGGGAGGATACGGGATACGGAACTTGCCAAGACAGCGAGGGTGGCGCCTCGTGCCGAGGAGGAAGGCGTGAGATCACGCTCCGGAAGGATCGGTGAGCGAGTCGGCAGTATCCCGAAATACGCGGTCAAGCGAGCGTAGGAACATACCGGAAGCAGGCAGATCGGAGGAGCCGGGGCTGTGCAAACTTCCTCTTGCACGAGCTCTGCAACTCCGGTCGGTGCGGCGGCAACACCGGAATTCTTTTGAGGTGCCGCACTTCAGATTTTTGATCCGTGCCGATTCGGTGCGGGTCTTTTTCTTTTACCTTGTAATTATAAAAACTGCTCCCATATGCGGAGCGAAAGGAGATGATCATCATGCAGAATATAGCAGGTAACACCGCCGAATTCGCCTCGTGTGGCGAGGATAACATTCATGCGGGACTTTGTCCCGCCAATAAACAAAACCGCACACAAGCGCTTGTGTGCGAAAATCATGAAAGGAGCATAACGCTTGAAACTACGCAACCGACAGAGAGTGCCTCAAGTGACCCAAGTGCCTCAATTTCTTTTGCCCTCATATCTTCCGTCCCTTGCGACCCTTGCGTCCCTGCATGAGGCAAAGTTATGACGACTTATCTCGTTACAACCTTAAGCATGGACTTTAGTGTTCACCCCGCGGATCGGGTGCAGGCACTGCCTGCAGATTATTGCGAGTTTCGCCTTTGTATGACGCCAGCCGATTACGGCGGCGTCAAAGGCATCGGGCTAAGCCCATACCCCTATCAATCATTTACGAAAGGAGTCTTTCAGTGAAAGAAAAAAACAAAAATATCATCGTTTCCTTCCGCGTCACACCGGAAGAAAAAGTTTGGATCGAGGAAAATTCCTACGGTCATTACAGGCGCATCAGCAACTTTGTCCGCGACTGTATTTTCAAAAAAGAGATCGTTAACATCGACGGAGCCGATGAAATTGCGCACGAGCTTCAGCGTATCGGCAACAATCTCAATCAGCTTACCCGTGCCGTCAACGCCGGATTTGTTCGGGCAGTTGACCTCGGAGAAACCAAACAGGAGGTGCAAAAAGTATGGCAATCGTTAAATTCATTGCTTCGGGATGCCCGATGAACAACATTTTTCCCTATGTCATGAACCGAAACAAGACCGAGGACGGCATATTGGTTTCGGGAATTCATTGCACGCCCGAGTCCGCACTTGACGAATTCCGCTTTGTAAAAAACAAATTCGGCAAGATCGACGGCAGGCAATATTACCACATTGTCCAATCGTTCAGCCCCGATGACAAGCTGACCCCCGCGACCGCGCACGAAATCGGTCTGCGCTTTGCCGGATACTTTTCCGGCTATCAGATCGTCGTTGCCACACATTGCGACCGTGATCATCTTCACAATCACCTCGTCATGAACTCGGTGAATATGGAAAACGGAAAGAAGTTTCATCAGTCTGCCGATGACCTTGCCCGCGTCAAGGAGTATTCCAATCAGCTCTGTCGTGAATACGGACTGTCCGAAACCGAAACGAAATCCTCCTTCGGGCAGATGCCGCAGTGGAAAGACCTGCTACGGCGTAAGGCATATTCCGTTGCCTGCCGCACCTCCTGCAAAGAAGATTTTATCTACGATATGGAGATGCACGGCTACAAGGTGGACTGGCAGGAGGGACACAAGTATATTACCTTCACCACACCGGACGGTCATAAATGCCGTGACAACAAGCTCTTTGCCGAGCAGCTTCTGCGAAAAAATCTGGAGATTTATTTTCTCCTCGGCGGATGTGAGTCGGGACTTGCGGAGCAGTACCGGCAGTTTGAAAACCGCCTGCATCCGAAACACGGTTATACGGTGGGAGAAGGTCTGTTTTCTCTCCTGAAAAGTCTGCTCGAAGCCATGCCGTATGAAGGGCGCTTCACTCCTCCTGTCGAAGAGCATCAAATCGATAAGCTGACCGTCATGGAGCTGGAAATGCTCGGCATCAAGGTCGAACCTAAAGCACTGCTTCAATATTCTGCGTACAGCACGCAGGACGAAGATCAGGGCTTTGGGCTCTTTTATTAAACAAAACTATCACAATCCGCAGAAAGGTAACTTATGAAACAACGAAAAATCATTTACGAAAACGCACAACTTCCGGATGACTACTCACTCGACAGATATGAATTCCGCACGCCCGCCGGAGCGGAATTTGATCCACAATGGGCTGTCTGCCACAGAAACGGCGTTGAATTTTACCGCACGGACAGTGGTATTTCCAAAAGCCGTGTACAGGAATCATGCGGGCAGAAATACCGTGTCAACTCAATCTTCCCGCACACTGCCGGGCGTGACCTTGATGACAATATCAGTCACCTGCTCGGGCAGGAAATTGATAATGTTTCCTGAACTCTTCCGAAAAACACTGGACTTTGAACCCGATTGGGAGTATGATTGCCTTGGGAAAATACGCTTCCCAAGCACTCTCAATCGGTTTGACTGCACAAGGAGGTAAAATATGATGAAGTCAAACCAAAACGAAAAGAAAATCACAGCGCTGTACTGCCGTCTCTCTCAGGAAGATGAAAACAAAGGTGACAGCGACAGCATCATCAATCAGAAATCCATTCTGACCAAATACGCAAAGGATAACGGCTTTGAAAACATCGAAGTTTTTGTGGATGACGGCTATTCCGGTGTCAGCTTCAACCGTCCGGATTTTCAGCGGCTTCTGGAATTGATGGAGCAAGGAAGGGTATCCACTCTGATTACCAAAGACCTCTCCCGCCTCGGACGCAATTATATTGAGGTCGGCAATTATACCGAGATACTTTTTCCGCGGTGGAATGTCCGCTATATCGCTGTCAATGACAATTATGATTCACTTTACAGCGAAAGCAATGAGTACGCTCCTCTCAAAAATCTGTTCAACGAATGGTTTGCCCGTGACACAAGCAAAAAAATCCGAGCGGCAATCAAGGCAAAAGCCGAGCGCGGAGAACGGGTCGGCACGGTAATTCCATACGGGTACACACGCGATCCGGAGATCAAGGGGCACCTGATCACCAATCCGGAAACCGCACCGGTCGTAAAAATGATTTTCTCCCTATGCGCAGAGGGAAAAGGTCCGCGGATCATTGCAAACGCCCTGCGGAAAAAGAAAATCCCAAAGCCAACCATGTATCGGTTTATGACCGAAGGCATATACGGAGCCGTGACCGATACGGAAGACATGTACGGCTGGAACGACCGCACGGTTGCGGGGATTCTTGATAACGAAATCTACCTCGGGCATACCGTCAATTGTCGCACAACGGTCGTATCCTATAAAGACAAGCGCGTCATTGACCGACCGGAGAGTGAGCAATACCGATTTGAAAACACACATGAAGCCATTGTCGATCAGACGACATGGGACATTGTCCGGCAGGTGCGGCAAGGAAAGCGCAGGCGCAACTCGATGGGTGAGGTAAACAAATACAGCGGACTGCTGTACTGCGCCGACTGCGGATCCAAGCTGTATTTTGTCCGCGGAAGAACGATGAAATCGGATGCGTTCAATTTCATCTGCTCCCGCTACCGTAAACACATGGGCGAGAAACAATGCACCCCGCACAGTATTCGGGAGATCGCGCTTGACGAGATTATTTTGGAGGAAATCCGCAGAGTAACCTCGGAAGCACGGAAGCACACGGCAGAATTTGTTCGTTTCATCAGTCAAAAAAGCTCCTCCGAAAACCGAAAGGAGCTGAATGCAAAATTATCCGAACAAGGTAAGCTGACAAAGAGAAACGAGGAGCTGAACCTGCTGTTCAAACGACTGTATGAGGACAATGTACTCGGCAAGGTCACAAATGAGCAGTTCCGGATGCTGTCTGATGGCTATAACGCTGAACAGAAAACGACTGTCGAACGGTTGGAACAACTCAAGGTCGAAATTGAACAGCTTAAATCTACAGCAGTCAATGTGGAAAGGTTTGTGTCGCTCGCGCGCAAGTATACGGATATACGGGAGCTGACACCCGAGATCCTGCGGACATTCATCAGCAAAATCGTGATTCACGAGCGCCCGTCACGAAAGAAAAGCGAGGGCGAACAACGGATCGACATTTACTTCACGCACATCGGCTCCATGCCGGACGGTGAATCGGAAAGAGCCGATCATTGCCGGAACCAAGCCATCTCCGCAAGAACAGCGGAATTTCCGGATGCATATCAGAAACCGATTTCAACGATCCGGTTATAACATGGTCTGAAAGCCAAACGGCTCTGAGCAAGTTATTTAGGCTCACAAAGCCTTTCGCAAAACGAAAAGGACGAACAGCCGAAACTGTTCGTCCTTCCCGCCCGATTGCTTTTGCTTCCTTCTCATAATTCATCTTTATGAGAAGGAAGCAAAAGCAGGTGTTTTTTTGTTGCCATTTATTTCAGATAATCCATGGGATTTACGCGCGTATATTTGCCTGTTTTGCTGTCATATACGCGTATCTCAAAATGCAGATGTGTGCCTGCATACGGATTTGCTGTTGTGGGCGATGGGCTGACTCTGCCGGTATTTCCCGATTCGCCTATCACCTGTCCCGCCTGAACATAATCACCGACAGAGACGAATTTTTTGCTCATGTGTGCATAATATGTACGCATTCCGTTTTCATGCTCTATCACAACAAATGTACCGTATGTCCAGAGCATACTTTTGTCGGTAGCGGGGTTGAAAGCGCCGTTATTATATGCCATCACAACTCTGCCGCTCATCGAGGCGACAACGGCTTCTCCATACCATACGCCGATATCAAGTCCGCCATGACCTCCGCTTCCGTAATTCTGTGTGATGTTGTAATTTCTGCCTATGTATTTGCCGCTCACTTCTCCTGCGACAAGATACGGCAGGCGGAATTTCTCGGGCTCGGGCGTCGGATTCGGTGTGGGGTCGGGTTCAGGTGTAGGCTCGGGCTCCGGTGTAGGTTCGGGTTCGGGTGTTGGTTCCGGTTCCGGCTCGGGAGCGACATATGTGCCGACGGCGATAACTTCGTTTACAGGCTCTTCGCGTTCCTGCAAAATGAGAGTTTCGTTCTCCTTTTCGCCGTGGTAATACGATATCTCATATGTTTCCTTGAGGATGCCGTTTCTGCCTGTGGCGATAAGCTTTTCCTCGCCGAGCGGCAGACTGTCGTCTGAAATCCGTTCCGTTTCATATGGGATATCGCTTGTCCGCACCTCGATTTCCGATGTATGCGAAACCTTTGTCCCCATGAGGAGGATTTCATTTTTCGGATATACCTGTATGCGTTCGTCTATGTAATTGCCTATCGGTCGCCCCGCGCGGTAAAGCAGCGTCGTGGTATAAACCTTTTTCCCGACGATGCCCTCGCGGATAACTATCGTATCGTCGTCATAATGCTCATCGGAATACCGTATTTCCGTCTCATAGGGGATATCTTCGGTTCTGGTGAAAACATATGATGTCGGCGGCGCTTCGGCTACTGCGGTTGATGTAGTTGAAGCGGTTGAGGTCGATGCTACCGCGGATGCTACGGTGGACTCTGTGGTTGTCGCGGTTGTTTCGGTGGAAGCGGTGTCAGTTTCGGTGGCTGTCGTTTCGGGCGGAAGGGTAGTGTTTGTTACCGTCGTTTGTGCGGTTTTTTCTGTCGTCACAAGTAAAGACGGCGTTGTCGTTTCCGTCGCGGGCGGCGCGGCAGATGGCAGAGTGGAGACTTTGCCGTCGAGTGTCTCTTCGGAGGAGCAGGAACAAAGAAGTATCAGTGCGCATAGCACGGCGAGAATGAAAAGTGCGGCGGAAAGCCGCCTTTTTGATAGAGATGATTTCATGAGAGTATTCCTTTTTACCGTATCCGTTCGGGATGTGATTCTGTCATAATAATACAATAAAAAGCATAATGAAATCAATGGAAAATATTTCATAATATACATATATAAGGAAAAAGAGCATCATTTTTTGCATGAAATGAAGCGCTGTATCCTATATCGGAATAAATTGCCATACTGCTGTTTTGTCGAAATTTGCCTGCCGTCATATAATGAAGCAGGGCATAAAAGCCCTACCCGACAATCAAATTTCGGAGGATAAAAGAATTTATGGCAACTATTACAAATCAGGCAAGAATAACTTATTCTTACGGTGCGGTAAATGCCGCTGCCGCATCAAATATAGCAACGGCTACTCTGACAGAACCGCTGACGGGAAGCAAAACCTCGCTCGGCTCGACTTACACGGCAGGCGATGAGATAACATATATTCTCTCGCTGACAAACGGCAGCGCAAACGCCGCGGCAGATATCACAGTGACCGACAATCTCGGAAGAGCGACCGTAGGCGAAGTCACATATACGCCGCTTTCCTATGTCGGACCCGCATATCTTTATATAAACGGTGTTTATACCTCAGAGCTGACTCCTGCAACCGAGGCAGGGCAGATAAGATTCACTCTGCCGTCTATACCTGCGGGCGCAAATGCCGTTATTATCTATAAGGCGGCACTGACAGATGAAGCACCGCTCACCTCTGGTTCTACCGTAACAAATACGGCAACTTTCACTTCGCCTACACTCGGCACAGCCGAAGAATCAAATACGATAACCGTAGAGGATTATGCAAGGCTGAATATAGTCAAGGCAATGTCACCGAACCCCGTAACAGGCGGCGGACAGCTGACTTATACCTTTACTATTTATAATTACGGCAACGATGCGGCAACGGATGTTGTACTGACGGATGTTTTCTCTCCCGCACCGACGGACATAACCGTCACCGTGAACGGTACGACTGTCGCCGCAGAGAATTACACCTATACCGGCGGCACGCTGACTTTACCTGCGGCAGGCTCATCTTATGAGATAACAGTGCCTGCGGCAACATTTACGACAGATACGACAACAGGTGCAGTTACCGCTTCTCCCGGCGTTACCGTCGTCGAGGTCACGGGGACAATTTAAAATAAAAGCACGGAAAAATGCAAATACGGGCGACGCTGTCGCCCGTATTTGTGTGTGGGGGGACAATGCGTGCACGAATCTGCTTGGTTCTTTCGTGTGAAATGTTCGCACGCGCGGTATAGCTGAAACTGTTGGGAACACAAAACTGCCGATTTTCGCCATGCTACCCTGCCGCACGCACTCACCACGCATGGCTCGCGCGACTAACTCGTGCACGCGGAAGGTGTTTTTTAAGAGGGAGGAAAGCCCTCTTAAATGACTTTTGGTACTTTTCGTCACTGAAAAGTACGATAAAATAAAAGTTTCTTTAAGCATCTCGCGGGCGAACAATGTTCGCCCCTACCTGAGAGCCAAAGTCCCCTCAACAGCCAAAATAAAAAGTCAAATCCCTTCCCGCTTTTTCTTTTGCTATCGCCGCCGCAAAAGAAAAAGCTACAAAAAAGAAAAGCGCCGAGACGGGGAGGTTTCGCGCTCTGCGGAGCGCGACAAGAGCTACGCGCTCTTGACTTCGCAAGCCTTCCCAAAGGCTTGACCTAAACTTTAATGGAAAAAGGCGGGCGAAAACTTCAATTATGGCGGGCGAAAGCTTTGATTGATAGCATCTGAACGCGCAAAAAAGGTGCGATTTATACAATCGCACCTTTTTTATTTTGTGAATCTTACCGAGATTTCGCCGCCCGAGAGTGTGACCTTGCCATCTGCCGTCTCGACGATAAGCTCGCCGTTTTCGCCGAGAGCGACAGCCTTGCCGACGCCCTCTTTTCCGCCGAAAAAGCGGATTTCTCTTCCGAGCACACAGCTTTTTTCGCTCGCGAGCCGCACGATATCCGCAGGTTCCGCCTTGATGAAATCAAGCAGGTTATCCGCAGTGGCGGTGCAAAGCCTGTTTTTGCGCATGCGCGCCGGGTCGAGCGAGCAGGCGATATCTGCCACCTCAGGCGGGAAATTATCGCCGCCCGCATTTATTCCTATGCCGACGATATAATGCGAAAAAGTGCCTGTTTCGAGGTCGCTCTGCGCCTCGGTGAGTATCCCGCAGACCTTTTTCTCACCGAGATAAATATCGTTTATCCATTTGATTTTCGGCTTGGCATCGTATTCCGCTTCTATCGCGCGGAGCGTGGCGCAAGCCGCCGCCGTTGTCAGCAGCATCGGCGGGATTTTCACCGCCGCGGCATCGAGAATCATGCTGAAATATATTCCGCCCTCGGAAAAGAAGCTCTTCCCATGCCGTCCTCTGCCGCCACTTTGTGCCGCCGCCGCCACCATATGCGGAAGTGTCACGGAAGAAGCAAGCCTCGCCGCCTCGCGGTTTGTGGAGCCCGTTTCTGTGAAAAATGTTATACCGAAATCGTTTTTTGCATAATATTTTATCAGTTCAGGGCAGAGCTTATCGCCTGCCATGCGGTAACCGCCGTCACCTGCTTCTATATCAAAGCCGGCTTCGCGCAGAGCGGCGGCATTTTTCCATACGGCATTCCGCGAGACACCCGCACTGCGTGCGATATCCGAACCGCTGATAAATTTTCCACCAGCCGCCTCAAGCAGTCGGAGTATAGTTTCTTTTGTACTCATATCATTTACCTACACAGAAATTATGGAATATTCTGTTTACAACATCTTCGCCTACAGCCCTGCCGTCTATCTCGCCGATAGCGCCCATTGCCTGTTCAAGTTCGCTTCCTGCGATATCCTCGCCGAAGGTATCAAGTGCCTCGAGCGCGCCTTTTGTGAGTTCAAGCGCACGGCATACGGCGGCATACTGCCTTTCTCCCGTCAGGACTGCGTTTTCGGTATATTCGCCATCGGTATAGAGCGATTCTATCTCTGCTGTGACGGTTGATTTTGCCGTTTCATCTTTTGCGGAAATACGCACGGAATGTGGGAATCCCACATCATCGGCAGAGAGTGCCTCACCTTTGTCACTTTTATTGAGAATGGCAACAATGTCGCAACCCGAAGTTGCTTTTTCTTTTATAAGTGTGATAATTTGTCTGTCCTCATCGTCGAGCGGTTTGCTCCCGTCGAAAACGGCGAGAATCAGCTCGGCATTCTCTATCGCGGAGAGCGAACGGTCAACGCCTATTTTCTCTATGGCATCACCCGTTTCGCGTATGCCCGCAGTGTCACAAAGACGGAGCAAAATGTCGCCTGCGGCAACAGTTTCGCTTATCACATCGCGCGTCGTGCCGGCAATGTCGGTTACTATTGCCCGTTCGCTGCCGCACAGCAGATTGAGCAGGGTAGACTTGCCCGTGTTCGGCTTGCCGCAGATGACGGTGTTCACGCCCTCGCAGACAGCATGTCCCGTACGATATGTTGCGGCGAGCGCAGCAAGATGCGCGGCGATTTTTTGTGTGCGCGTGCGCATTTCATCGCGAGAAAGCGGCGCGAGGTCCTCCTCGGGGAAATCTATCGTGGCATATGCGCTCGAAATAATCTCGCCCAGTTCATCGTAAATCGCGTCGGTTTCGCGTTTTATCTTGCCCTGCGCCGCATTGTCCCAAAGGCGGAGACTGCTGTCTGTTTTCGCATCTATTTTGCCTATGACCGCCTCTGCCTGCGAAAGGCTTATCTTGCCGGAGGAGAAAGCACGGCGTGTAAATTCGCCTGCCGCCGCCTGCACAGCTCCGCATTCGAATGCGCGTGAAAGCACGCGGCTCGAGAGCAGTACGCCGCCATGGCATGAGATTTCAACGGTGTCTTCACCCGTGAACGAATGCGGAGCGCGGAAAACGGTGACCACGGCTTCATCAAGTGTGGTGCCGTCCGCATTTTTCACATCGCAGAGTGCCGCGTAATTTGATTTTACGGCGGAGAGCGGTTTGCCGTTTTTGGGGAAGATGAATTTTTCGCCGATGGCAATGCTTCCGTCGCCCGACATGCGTATGACGGCGATGCCGCCCTTTCCGCGCGGGGTCGATATGGCGGCTATAACCGAACCGAATATGCTGTACATACGTTTCTCCTTTGAATTTTTGTGGTAATGTGTTGTTTTGATGTTGAGCCAACAAACAGAAAAAGCAAAAATATATGCTTTATCCCGTCAGCGCACAAACTTCCCCATATCAGCACCCAAATATCAACCGCGAGGTTTGCCGTAGCCTGACATGGCACAGCGGCAAATCCGAGTCGGCGCTTGAGCGTTTCGAACCTGTAGCCGTGGTTAAGCTACAGCGGGACGGTCGGGGCACTTTGTTCGCACCAGTCGCCGCGAGGCGACAGAAGGTGTTTAAAAGAGGAAAGCATTCCTCTTTTTGTCCTTTTCGTTCTTTTCGGACAAGCGAAAAGAACATTATAAGAAAAGTATCTTTTTGCATTTTACGGGTCGTCGTAGGCGGCGACGCCAACACACATGCTTCGCATATGTGTTAATTCCCTCTATACACGAGCAGTTTTCTTCCTATATAGTTCCATATGAGGACAATGCCCTTGACAACGCAGTTGACGAGCAGATACCAGAAACCCGCGCGCCCTGTTATATTCGTTCCGACCCACATGAGAAGCACGGTCAGCCCATATCCGATGGCGCCGACGAGCGTATAGAGCAGGAAGCCTTTCCAGCCGCCGTCTCTTTTATGCTGTTCTGCCGAGGTGAAAACAAATATTCTCGAGAGTATAAAATTCACGGCAAGACCCGCAAAAAAGCCCGCCGTAGTCGCAATAATAAGTGTCGAAACCTTTTCACTCCCGCCGAAAACAACCTCTTTGAAAAGTGCCAGCACACCCATATCGACAAGCGCCGCGATGCCGCCGACTATAGCGTAACGAAGAAATTCAAAGAGATTTTTATTTGATTTTTTACTCATTTTCATATAACCTCAAAGCGCCTTTTTCGGCGGATTTTATAAATCAAGTATACCATATTTTTCCCTTAATTTCAATAGTAAACAAAAAATAATTGCCATCTTGCTTATAAAAAAGGAAAAGAGCGGTAAAAATATTACCGATACCCGCAGTAAGCGGAAATTTTTCGAAAGGAAGAAAAATAATGAAGAAAATCAACATTTTACTGACAGTTTTTATGCTTCTCGCATTCATGTGCCTGTCACTCTCCGCCGCCGATTTGCTTTCTCCCGCAATCGCCGTGATGCAGAGTGAAACACGCATGATAAAAACCTGCATAGGAGAAAATGCGGCGCATTTCTCCGCTTTTGATTTTGACAGTGTGCTCGGCACGCAGGCAGGTTCCGCCGTGATAACACAGCTTCCCGCACCCGAGACGGGCACGCTCAAGCTTGGCGAAGCCGATGTTCTGCCCGACCAGATAATCACACGCGAACAGTTTGACTCTCTCGCATTTGTGCCAAGCGGGAATGAAGAAGCAACCTTCCGCTTCCGCCTCGCCGACAGCGGATACGAAAGTTCGTTTGTCTGCTCGATAGTGCCGATGGAAAAGCTGAATTTTGCTCCTGTGGCAAAGATGGGCGAGATAGCGGGAAAAGAAAACATCGCTGTTTTCGCTTCGCTTGCCGCAAGCGACCCGGACGAGGACGAGGTGACTTTTCATATCACCAAAAATGCGCGCCACGGCAATGTGACATTGCTCGACCGCAAAACGGGCAAAATCAAATATACACCCGAGGAAAACTTCAGCGGCAAGGATAAATTCACATTTATTGCCGTAGATAAGTACGGTAATGAGTCTGCTCCCGCCACAGTGAAAATAAAAGTGGAGAAGAACAGACTCGATATCGAATATGCGGATATGCAGGGCGAGGACGCACATATGGCGGCTGTTATCCTCGCGGAAAATGATATCCTCACAGGCGAAAAACTCGGCGATGAAATGACTTTTTCTCCCGAAAAGGAGATAAGCCGAGCCGATTTTCTGATAATGGCAATGCGGGCTTCCGATATAGATAAGGGCGACAGCGCTATCGCAAGCAAATTTGAGGACGACGCGTCTTTTACGGGGTATCAGCGCAGATATATCACAAAAGCACAGGAAATGAAACTGGTCTATGGCTTTGATACCGAAAGCGGCGCCGTATTCAGACCGAACGAAAGTATTACTCTCGCTCATGCGGCGACGATTGTCGGCAGGATAGCCGGACTGGAAAAATACAGCGTCGATGATGCCGTTTGCGTTTTTGCCGACGAGAAATCGGAGATAACGCAGGAGGGCATGGATGTACTTGCTTCCATCGGTGTTTTTGCCGAGGCTTCGGCAGAAAAGAACCTTACCCGTGCGGAAGCCGCAAAGCTGCTTCTCTATATGCTCGAGAGTAAATAACGCACCCGCCTCTCTTTTTCACGGCAATCGTGCGCTTTCCGCTCTCTGTATTATGTATATAGAAAAAAACGCGCACTTCGCAGAAAAATAATCTGAAAAAAATCCCATCATGCCAAAATTGCATGATGGGATTTTGATTTCAGTGTGCTTACGCGCTCCATAATTACATTTTTTACGCACCAATTAAAGCTTGTGCCTGCCACACAAAAGTTTTCGCCCGCATTTTATCAAAGTTTAGGTCAAGCCTTTGGGGAGGCTTGCGGGTTCAAAGGCGCGGAGCCTTTGTCGCGCTCCGCAGAGCGCGAAATCTTCTTCCGGCGTTTTCTTTTTGATAGCTTTTTCTTTTGCGGCGGCGATGGCAAAAGAAAAAGCGGGTTGGCAGAAGTCTTTTGTTTTGGCTGTTGACGGGACTTGGGCTCTTATCGTAGGGCGGTGGCTTGCTGCCGCCGTATAGAATCATAAAAATACTTTGCGTTTATCGCGCTTTTGAGTGACCAAAAGCGCGGCAAAAGTCATCAAAGAGAGCTTTCCCC
>ERZ835980.616-NODE-616-length-47606-cov-17.095203_pt1 | contig 47606 bp, 39 predicted proteins | sample MGYA00519943_ERZ835980 | MGnify/ENA primary metagenome ERZ835980 (study PRJEB31850, sample SAMEA3708791) | human gut metagenome | biome: human gut; feature: human-associated habitat; material: faeces | place: China | collected 2014 ... | reverse complement strand
CTTAACATAAGGAGCCACTGCTCTTCCACATATACAGGTTCCAGCAGCAACCTCCTTTTATTCCTGCTGAATCATCTTAAAATGCTCCAATGCCTCCACAATTGCTCTCTCTTTATCTTCCGGACACTGTGGTTGCCTACTGTCTTCATTTTTAGGTAAATTATAATTCTTTTCAACCTCAATTCCACATTTTCTCTTTACCTGTGAAATATACAGATTGGAAACTTTCATGCCGGCATTATGTTCAGACACATACTTCTTTATCTCATCATATGTTGCCTTAGTCTCTGCAGATGTTATATCCACATCATCAAGTTCAATTGTGACATTAATGTAATCATCCGGCTTTTGTTTCAGTTGGGACAAAAGAACAACCGTCTCCACATGATACGTATTCGGAAACATATCCACGCAGCATATCTTCTCCACTCTATACCCTCGGGCCATAAATATCTGCAAATCCCTTGCCAGACTTGTTGGTTTACATGAAATATAAACCATATTCTCAACACCATACTCTATAATCTTCCCGATAGCCTTTGGGTGGATACCGTCTCGTGGTGGATCAAGAATTATATAATCCGGTTTTTCCTCTATCTCATCAAGCACCTTGAGGACATCACCTGCGATAAATTTACAGTTATCAAGACCATTAAGAGCTGCATTTTCCTTTGCTGCGCAAACTGCCTCCTCAACTATTTCGACACCTACTACTTCCTTACACACCGGTGCCATAAGCTGCGCGATGGTGCCGGTTCCGCTGTAGAGGTCATAGACTGTTTTACCGTTTAGCGAATCCTTGTCATCTCCCAGGATAAACTCTCTCGCTGTCTCATAGAGCACCTCCGCTCCGAGTGAGTTTGTCTGGAAAAATGAGAATGGTGTGATTTTGAATTTCAGACCTAAGAGTTCCTCGTAGAAATATGAATCTCCGTAGAGCACCTCTGTGCCATCGTTTTTGACCACATCCGCCACGCTGTCATTTTTTGTGTGTAAAACTCCCTTAAATCTGCCGTCATAGTGCCTGGTCAAAAGCGCATATTTAAAGCCTGCCAGCAGCTCCTCCTCGTTGAAGCCCTCTGTCTGTGTGCTAGTAACAAGGTCGACTATGATTTCACCGGTTTTTGTTGCCTTTCTGACAAGTAGATGCCTCAGATAGCCCTTGTGTGATGCTCTGTGGAAATATGGGATATTGTTTTTTGAAAAATAATCAAGTGTTGCCTTTAATATTGTCCTGAAATCCTCATCCACTATCTGACAGTCCGATACTGTCACAAGGTCATAAAAGCTGCCTCTTTTGTGCATGCCAAGCGCAAGAGGGCCATCCTTGTACTCATCACCGAAGGAAAATTCCATCTTGTTTCTGTATTCACTCTTTTTCGGACTTCCATGTATCCCTATAAACTCATATCCTGCCTCTTTTTCAGTTCCGATGGCATCCGAAATAAGCTTTTTCACCTGGGTAAGCTTCATATCAAGCTGCTTTTCGTAAGGCACTGTCTGATATGTACAGCCCCCACACATTCCAAAGTGAGGACATGGCTCTTCTGTCTCCAGAGGTGATTTTTCAATTACCTCCATGAGTCTTCCCTCTGCCCTTTGATGCTTTACTTTATTTACAACAAATTCCACCTTCTGTCCCGGAATTGTATTTTTCACAATTACTCTGTCGCCGTCATCTGTAACGGCTATTCCCTTGTTCGGGAAGTCTACTCTTTCTACGGTTCCTGTTCCTCTAAATCCTTTTTTCATGTAATTCTTATCTCTCTTTAAACTTTATTATTTCTTTGTATGCCTGGCTGCAAATGCCTTGCTTCACAAATAAAGAAAAATGGGGACTACATATGTAGCCCCCATTATCTAAAAACGATTATTTCTCTTCTTTAGTCTTTGGTGCCTCTTTTTCCTCTTCAGCATCATCATCGTCTTCATCCTCGAAGAAATCATCATCGAATTCATCATCATACTCATCATCGAAATCATCTAAATAATCCGGTGTGAAAAATCTGTAGATACCATATGCCGCTGCTGCAACTGCAACTAATACACCAATGATGGCAAATATGATAACAGCCTTGGAAGGCTTCTTCTCTTCCTCTTCTTTTTTGAGAAGGTCATTAAGCTTTGCCATGCTGAGCTTCTCTGTAAGCTTGTTGTCCTTTAATAATTCTTCAACTTTACACATAATTGAATCCGCTCCTTTTCCAAAAGTAATTGTCAAATGCTATTTGTTAAATCTATTATAGCATATTATATCCAATTTTCCTATAAAAATTACAATATTTTTAGTCAATTTTTTTCAATTTGGCAAATGAAGCAAACATCTTTTTGGTACCGGCCTTGTCAAAGTCCACAGTGACCTCATAATCCCTGCCGCCTTCTACGATTGCCATGACCTCTCCCGCGCCAAACTTGATGTGCGATACTCTGTCTCCTACCTTATATGAAAGGCCTCCGGTGGTATTGGCACTGGCAAAAGACTTCTGGTTGCTCACAGGTGTATAGACAGGTGTCCTTGTACGCTGTGTATTAAAGGTGGTCGCATACTCTGTGCCGTATGTAGGTGTCTTTTTGAAGGCCTCCTTAGCCTTTCTGTACGTGCTCTGCGAATTTCTTTCAAGGTCATCATCACGGCGCTTTGGCTCATAAACCTCGCCTGCCATAAGCTCACGCGGAATCTCCTTCACAAATCGCGATACCTTGTTGAACTGTGTCTCTCCACGCACCATGCGCATGCGTGCCGATGTGATGGTAAGATGCTCCTTGGCTCTCGTGATGCCAACATAAGCAAGACGCCTTTCCTCCTCTATCTCGCTTGTCGCATCATCACTCGTGATTGACATATAGCTTGGGAAAAGACCATCCTCCATACCCGCCAGATATACATTCGGAAACTCAAGTCCCTTAGCGCTGTGCAGAGTCATAAGAACCACATAGTCGCTATTTTCGTCAAGACCGTCTATATCGGCTACAAGCGCTACCTCCTCCAAAAAGCCACTGAGAGTAGGATTCTCCACCCCCTGCTCGTAATCAACAGCCTTGTTTATAAGCTCATCAATATTCTCAATACGCTGCTCTGCTTCATCCGTGCCCTCTGCCTTCAGCTCATCGACATAGCCTGTCTCATCGATTATTGCCTGTATGAGCTGCGAAACCGAATCCATCTCGGCTCTCGCACGAAGTGACTGTATAAACATCACAAAAGGCTTTATCTTGCCTGCTGACCTCGCCATGCCCGGCACCTCATCGATATAGCGCAGTGCCGTATAGAAATCTATTTCCTTCTCAAGGGCATAGTCCGTCACCTTATTGATGCTTGTAGCTCCGATGCCTCGCTTTGGCACATTTATTATTCGCTTTACCGCAAGGTCATCATGGCCATTGTCAATAGTCTTTAAATATGCAAGAATATCCTTTATCTCTTTTCTGGCATAGAAATTCACGCCGCCGACAATCTTGTATGGTATGTTTGCAGCAATAAATTTCTCCTCGAAGAGACGCGACTGTGCGTTGGTTCGGTAAAGCACAGCACAGTCCTTATAGCGGGCCTCACCCTTTCTCACGAGTCTCGCTATCGAACGCGCCACATAATCCGCTTCCTCGAAGCCACTCTCAAGCTGTTCAAAGGTAATCCTGTCTCCGGCTCCGTTGTCAGTCCAAAGGCGCTTGTCCTTTCTGCCCACGTTGTTGGAAATGACGCTGTTGGCGGCATCCAGGATATTCTGGGTAGACCTGTAATTCTGCTCAAGCTTTATGACCTTTGCATCCTCAAAATGCTTCTCAAAGTTTAAGATATTGTAGATATTGGCACCTCTGAACTTGTAAATGGACTGATCATCATCACCCACCACACACAGATTCTTATACTTCATGGCAAGAAGCCTGATAAGCTCAAACTGCACGGTGTTTGTATCCTGATACTCATCCACCATGATATATCTGAAGCGCTCCTGATAGTAATCCAGCACCTCTTTATCCAGCTTAAAAAGCTCTACTGTCTTCACAAGCAGATCATCAAAATCGAGTGCGTTATTCTGCTTTAGGGCATTCTGATACTCCTTGTATACAAGTGCCTGCTTGCGCTTCACGAAGTCACCTGTGAAGCGGTTTTCAAACTCTATCGGATCAATCATCTCATCCTTTGCCGATGATATGACATTTAAAAACATCTTTTCCTTATACATCTTGGTATCTATCTCAAGACGCTTGCAGATGTCCTTCATCAGAGCCTTCTGGTCGTCAGCATCATATATGGTAAAATTCGTGTCATATCCCAGCCTGTCAATATACCTGCGCAGTATACGCACACATGTCGAATGGAATGTAGAAACCCATATGCTTTCCGAACCATAGCCCACCATATCATCAATTCGCTCACGCATCTCTCCCGCAGCCTTGTTTGTAAAGGTGATTGCCATGATATTGTAAGGATTGACACCACACTCATCTATCAGGTAAGCAGTCCTGTATGTAAGAACCCTGGTCTTGCCACTGCCTGCCCCCGCTAAAATAAGAAGCGGTCCCTCTGTGGTCAAAACGGCCTCCCTCTGCTGTTCATTCAACATATCTAAGTTCATCTGTTTTCCTCTCAATTCTCCAGTCTTATTACAGGCACACATACCATAAATAAAAAAAATAATTTATCTACAGCATACCACAAACATATGTTTTGTACAACCCAATATGAGAAAATTCAAAAAAAACTTGTCATATAGTTTTCAATACTATATAATAAAAGCCTGAGGTGATGATATGGAGAATGACGTTAAAGATTTTTTATCAGAATTATTAAAACAGCTTAAATCAATAGATTACATAAAGCCGGAGGATATACCAAATATTGATCTGTACATGGATCAGGTCACAACCTTCATGGACGAGCAGCTCGCTGCATCAAAGCGCTATGAAAGCGACAAAATCCTTACCAAGACAATGATAAACAACTATGCCAAAAACAATCTGCTCCCTTCTCCGGACAAGAAAAAGTACTCTAAGGAGCACGTGCTCACACTGCTTTTTATATATTATTTCAAAAATATATTGAGCATCAACGATATCCGCTCGATTCTTAATCCCCTTACCGAGAAGTATTTCGGCAACGATGACGGATTTACGATGCAGGATGTCTATACGGAGGTTTTTGGCTTAGAGGCAGAGGAGTCGCAGAAGCTCCTAAAGGATCTCGGCAAGAAATACAAGATTGCCGGCGAGACATTTGAGAATTTCCCTGCTGAGGATCAGAAATTTCTCCACACATTCAGCTTTATCTGCATGCTGAGCTTTGATGTCTACATCAAGAAAATGCTGATTGAGCGCATGATTGACGATCTAAATGAAGAAAAAGAGGCTTCTAAAAAAACAGGCTCAAATTAACGAGCCTGTTTTTCTTTCCCCTATGATAAACTAATCCTCTTTGTCAGAGCCATCCTCCATGCGTGAAAAAACCATATCATATCCATCATTGCCGTAGTTTAAGGATCTGTTCACACGGCTGATTGTGGCTGTGGAAGCCCCGGTCTTTTCTGCTATATCAAGATATGTCTTCTGCTCTCTAAGCATCTTTGCCACTTCAAATCTCTGTGATAGAGAAAAAAGCTCATTTACAGTACAAACATCCTCAAAAAATGTATAACACTCTGCTCTATCCTTGAGACACAAAATAGCATCAAACAAATGGTCTACTGCTTCTGTTTTAAGATTCTTGCTCATCGTGTTCTCCTTTTTCATGCGATTTATTTACATTTAATTTTAACATATTAAAGTTTTAAAGTAAACAGCTTTCTTGCAATTAAATTATGATATGTTATACTAGTGTTACTATCGCCTAATAAATCAGAATGGAGTAAATTGAAAATGAAAAAAGTAGGATATTTCTTTTACACATTTGTCCCACTGCTTGCAGTTGAGGCAATTCAGACTATCGCCTTATTCTTTATGATGGGAATGGGAGTGTTTGGACAGGGTTTTGTCGGAAAGCTTGCTTTTCCGTCTGCAAACGTATCGGACCGCCTTGAAAAGACATTTACCTCTGTAAATTTTAACATGATGATTATGGTCATCTATGCACTCATTACCATTGCGATTTTTGGCATGTGGTACTATGCCAGATACGAAGGTAATTTTCTTCCATCCCCTAAGAAAACCTTCAATCCCATGATGCTTGCGGCAATCGTCATACTCGTGCCGGGTACACAGTTTGCTGCCAATTTCATCGCAAACTTAACCGGCTACATCCGTCCCGACTGGCTGCAGCAGTACAACAAGCTTTTTGAGACATCCGGCATCACAGATATCACCTTTGTAACAGTACTTTATTCTGTAATACTGGCTCCAATCTGTGAGGAGCTTATATTCCGCGGTGTGACCATGCGCTGTGCCAGAAAGGCTTTGCCATTTGCTCTTGCCAATCTGATGCAGGCTGCACTTTTCGGACTGTTCCATCTCAACTGGATTCAGGGCATATATGCCTTTGCACTTGGCATAGTGCTCGGATATGTGTGCGAACGCGGTGGCTCTATTTACTACTCTATGGGGCTTCATCTGCTTTTCAACCTTTGGGGCACACTTTCAGGATTTTCCCCTGATCCCGGTAATAGTGTAGTGGTCTTTGTGATTGTGATTGTTGTTACAATTGTTTCACTGGTGACCGGATTTGTACTGTTTAATAAGGGCCGAAGAAAACGCATTGTTAATCAATCATTGCCTGAGCATCCCATAAATTCTACAGGAATATAGTCACACCTGCCAGACTTACCATCATCATAATCATGCCGGCAAGCAGTACTCCAAGCATGACAGCGGCAACTGTTGACTTGAAATCCATATCAAGGATACTTGCAGCAAGTGTTCCTGTCCATGCACCTGTTCCCGGAAGTGGGATACCTACGAAAAGTAAAAGTGCAACAAACAGACCTCTTCCGGCCTTTGCCTGAAGCTTCTTACCGCCCTTCTCTCCTTTTTCAAGGCAGAAGCTAAAGAACCTTCCAATGACCGGTTTGTCAGCTCCCCAGATGAGCACCTTTCTTGCAAAAAGATAAATAATTGGTACCGGAAGCATATTTGCAATGATACAAACGATAAATGATGGCACTATCGGCAGCCCCATCACCTGTGAAACCGGAACTGCTCCTCTGAGTTCAATAAGTGGTACCATTGAAATTAAAAAGATGTAAATATATTTTTTTAACATGAATAATTCTCCAAAAATTTAATTAGTGTATGCATCTGCTCATCAGTTCCTATGGATATTCGCAGATAGTCGTTGATTCGCTCAGGTGAGCTGAAATGTCTGACAAATATATTGTCTGCCTTAAGGTCCTCAAAAAGCTTTGTTGCAGAAACATTTGCAGGCTTTGCAAATATAAAGTTGCTCTTTGAGTCACAGAATGTAAAGCCAAGCCTCTTAAGCTCTGTCTTTGTCCACTCACGCGTCTTTATGACCTTTGCTGTGGTCTCTTCAAAGTATGCTCTGTCTTTTACCGCTGCTGTGGCTGCTTCGATTGTGATTCTGTCCATGGTATATGAGTTGAACGAATATTTCACATCATTCAGATACTTGATAAGCACAGGACTTGCCATGGCAAAACCAACTCTTGAGCCTGCCAGAGAGCGTGATTTCGAGAATGTCTGTACCACAATGACATTATCATATTTGTCAATGAGCGGCAACGCACTCTCCCCGCCAAAATCTACATATGCCTCATCTACCACGACAATTACATCCTGATTGTGCTCTATTATATCCTCTATCTCATCAAGAGGCATGAGCTTTCCTGTCGGAGCATTAGGGTTTGGAAATACTACTCCACCATTTGCCTTATAGTAATCTGACGGTACTATTGAAAAATCATCTGACAATGGAAGCTGCTCATAAGGGATTCGAAGCATATCTGCCCACACATCATAAAATGAATATGTAATATCAGGAAACAGTATAGGTTTTTTCGAATTGAAAAATGTCATGAAAATCATGGCAAGTACATCATCAGAGCCAACTCCGACAAACACCTTCGAGCTGTCTATCTTATAGAAATCCGCAATTGCATTTACCAGCTTATCAACCCTTGGGTCAGGATACAGTCTTAAATCATCTGTATTGAAATTACTTAAAACCTCCTTCACTCCCGGTGCAGGCGGATAGGGATTCTCATTTGTATTTAACTTAATAACACAGGTATTCTTTGGCTGTTCTCCCGGTGTATAAGGTACAACCCTTCGAATGTTATTTTCCCAGTCTCTCATTCTTTTCCTCCAAATTTAATTATATGTCAGCCCTTACATATTACTGATTATTCAATTTTCTTCTCTGAAAAAACATGATATCAAACATAAAATCAGCGTTTTTATTCACTATAAAATATGCACCAAAAAAAATGCTAACAATTTAACTTTACCTCATTTACTTATGTTTGTAAAGGTTGTATATTACACTTAATCACTATTTTTATATATATTTTTATCTATTTTTAATCAAGGGGGATTATAAATAATGACTAAAAATAATTCAAAGGATCTCACTGTAGGTTCTCCTACCGGGCTCATTCTGGGCTTTTCTCTTCCGTTGCTTCTCGGAATGCTTTTCCAGCAGGTTTACAGCCTTATGGATACTATAATCGTCGGCCGTTTTCTAAGTGTTTCGGCCTTAGCCGCAGTCGGCTCTACCGGAAGCATCTGCTTTCTCATCATCGGCTTCTGCCAGGGTGTGTGTGCCGGCTTTTCGCTTCCAATAGCCCAGCGCTTTGGTGCCAAGGATGAAAAAGGACTCAAAAAATATGTAGGAAATGCAGGAATTGTGTCTGTAATTATCGCAATAATCATGACGGCACTCACTGTGCTTCTCTGCGGTCACATTCTGACCTGGATGAATACGCCAAGCGACATTTACGACCTCGCTTACCAGTATCTGATTGTCATATTTGCAGGCATTCCTGCCACAATACTGTACAATCTGCTGTCAGGATATCTGAGATCTCTCGGCAACTCGGTCATACCGGTTATTTTCCTTATAATCGCGGCTGTTCTAAATATCGGTCTTGATTTACTTTTCATTCTGGTATTTAACATGGGCGTGTTTGGAGCGGCTTTTGCAACCGTACTGTCACAGGGTATATCAGGAGTGCTGTGCATCATTTACATAGCCCAAAAGGTGCCTCTGCTGCATGTAAGCAGAGACGATTTGGAGCTTGACTCTTCATATGTCAGAAATCTGATGGTCATGGGACTTCCTATGGGCTTTCAGTATTCGATAACCGCTATAGGCAGTGTCATACTGCAGACTGCCGTAAACGGCTTAGGCTCCATCGCAGTTGCCTCAATGACCGCTGCAAGCCGTATTTCAATGTTTATGATGTGTCCATTTGACGCACTCGGCTCCACAATGGCCACCTACAGTGGGCAAAATGTCGGCGCAGCCAAATTTGAACGTGTAAAGAAGGGGCTTATTTCAGCCTCAGTGATAGGATCGATCTATTCGGTTTTGATTTTTGTGGCACTGCTGTTTATAGCCAACTATCTGATTTACCTGTTTGTATCACCAAGCGAAACAGAGGTTGTCGCACAGGCTCATCAGTTTCTGCTGACAAATGCATTTTTCTACATCCCGCTCGTTCTGGTAAACACAGTCCGTTTCACCATACAGGGTATGGGCTTTTCAGGTTTTGCAATGTTTGCAGGAGTAGCAGAAATGATTGCGCGTTCGCTCATCGGACTTGTATTTGTACCGATATTCGGCTTTTCTGCCGCCTGCTTTGCAAGCCCACTCGCATGGATATTCGCGGATGCCTTCCTGGTGCCTGCATTCATCCACTGCCTTCACAAGCTACAAAAACGGTAATTTCATCCTAATGACACATCTTTAGTAAAAAGTCATTAACAATAATGGCTTTAACAGGTCCTTTAAAAATCAGTTTATCTCACAACCGAGGAAAGCACCGGCGAATCATACTATAGTATGGTTCGCCGGTGCTTTCCGCATTATAAAAAGATAATTGAAAATCTTATGCATTTACCGCATCTATAAATTTTTGGAACGCTGCACGTCCCTCATCAGTGCACTTGTACACTCCTGCACACTCAAGCACTTCTTTAAATACAAGTCCAATCTCCTCATTGATGATACCATCAATATTAGACTCATCAATCTTATCATACTTAGACATAAACTTAAGAGCCCAGTCAGCATGTGATGCAAGAGTCTCAGTCGAATGCAGATCCTTTCCTGTAAGGATTGCATCCCTAAGCTCTGCCATCTCACCCTTTAATCTGGCCGGAAGCACTGCAAGTCCCATTACCTCGATAAGTCCTATATTCTCCTTCTTTATGTGATGAAGGTGGGCATGCGGATGATATACGCCAAGCGGATGCTCCTCTGTGGTGATGTTGTTTCTGAGCACAAGGTCAAGCTCATAGTCTCCGTCACGACGTCTTGCTATAGGTGTGATAGTGTTATGTGGTTCTCCATCTGTCTCTGCAAAAATAAATGCTTCTTCATCTGTATAGCCTCTCCATGCAAGAAGAATCTTATCTGCAAGGTCAATAAGCTTATCTTTGTCTGCTGACTTGATTCTGATAACAGACATAGGCCATTTTACGATACCTGCCTCGACATCCTCGTAGCCCTTGAATGTGATTTTTTTCTCTATCGGAGCCTTTGCCATAGCGAAGGTATAGTGTCCGCCCTGGAAATGGTCGTGACTTAGGATAGAGCCTCCAACGATTGGCAGATCTGCATTTGAGCCTACAAAATAGTGTGGAAACTGTGTCACAAAATCAAGCAGCTTTCCAAATGTGGCACGCTCGATTTTCATCGGTGTATGCTTTGAATTGAACACGATACAGTGCTCATTGTAGTATACATATGGTGAGTACTGGAAAAACCACTGGCTATTGTTTATTGTAACAGGGATAATTCTGTGGTTTTCTCTTGCAGGATGGTTTACGCGGCCTGCATAGCCCTCATTTTCCTTACAAAGCTGGCACTTTGGATATGCGCTCTGCTTAGCATTTTTAGCGGCAGCAATTGCCTTTGGATCCTTCTCAGGCTTTGAGAGATTGATTGTCACATCAAGTGTGCCATACTCTGTGTCTGTGGTCCATTTCATATCCTTTTTGATACGCTGTCTTCTGATATAATTGCTGTCACAGCTTAATTTGTAAAAATAATCGGTTGCCGCAAGTGAAGACTCATTGTCGTATAAATCCTTAAAGCGAGCTCTGATCACGCTTGGTGCATTTACAAGGCAGCCCATCAGCTTTGTATCAAAAAGATCCTTGTATACAATGCTGTTTTCTTTCATGATGCCATTGTCATATGCGTATGTCATCATATCCTCGAGTATACCCTCAAGCTTCTCCTCTGCCTCTTCCTGTGTCCATGCCGGCTGAGCCTCTACCTTTTCAAATGTCTCATCCTCGATGTCGTCCACTCCGAGTACCTCGAGAAGTCTGTTTACTGTGTATACCTCATCAGCAGGGTCAACAAGTCCTGTTGTAAGACCATATTTTACTAATTCTAATATTCTCTCCTGAATCATGTCATGCTCCTTAATCATTGTCGGGAAACCCCTATTTATCCGTTACTGTTATTTCATATTGCTAATTTTATGCCAGACGGCTAGGTCCGTCTCCGATTGAAACAACATAAAACTCAGGTGTCTTTCCAACCTTCTCTTCATAGGCCTTTGTCAGGTTTGCCTTAAACTGATCAATAGCCTCGTCCTTTACTATGCTGACTGTGCAGCCGCCAAAGCCGCCGCCTGTGATTCGTGATCCGATAACACCCGGAATCTTCCATGCCTCATCAACAAGTACGTCAACCTCAGGACATGATGTCTCATAATCATCACGAAGTGATACATGTGAAGCATTCATAAGCTTTCCAAATGTCTCGATATCATTTTCCTTCAGTGCCTTAACAGCCTTGATGGTACGCTGGTTCTCATAAACCGCATGCTTGCCTCTCTTACGTGCAACCTCATCCTTAATCGCATCCTTATGAGCCTCGAACTCTTCATCTGTCAGGTCACCGAGAGTCTTGATGTCACATACTGTCTGTAAATCCTTAAGAGCCTGTGCACTCTCATTTCTTCTGTCATTGTAAGCACTTGTTACAAGGCTGTGCTTAACCATGCTGTTTGTAACCACGATCTTTGCACCGTCCAAAACGATTGGTGCATACTCAAAATCAAGAGTATTGCAGTCAAGGAATATTGCATTGTCCTTTTTGCCCATTGCAGATGCAAACTGATCCATGATACCGCAATTACAGCCGTTGTAGTTGTTCTCTGAATACTGACCGATAAGTGCAATATCCTGATTTGTCACGTCAAAGCCGTAAATATCCTTTAACATATATCCTGTAACCACCTCAAGAGATGCTGATGAAGAAAGTCCTGAGCCGTTTGGAATATTTCCGAATAAAACAATATCAAGACCGCTTTCAAGCTTCATTCCGCGTCCCTCGAAAGCCCACATAACGCCCATTGGATAGTTTGTCCAAAGTCCGTCTGGATCAGGTGTAAACTCATCAAGTGATGACTCAACCACACCCAGATTGTCAAAATTCATAGAGTAGAAACGAAGCTTCCTGTCATCGCGCTTTCTTGCTGCCATATATGTACCGATGGTAAGTGCACAAGGAAAAACATGTCCTCCATTGTAGTCAGTGTGCTCACCTATCAGATTTACACGTCCCGGAGCAAAATATACTCTGATATCCCCATCTGCTCCAAAAAGCTCCTTGAATTTGTCTAATACGTTCTGCTGTATCATTTTTTCTTCTCCTTTGCTGATTGTATTTGCGTTAAATTGATAGTTAAAATAATTCGTTTTTTCTTTATAACTCTATTATAACTGCACATTTTTACATTGCAATACATCCGACTGAAAATGCAACATAACAAATCAAATCATGCAACAAAATTACATATGTTATTATTTTATTTTTTAAAATTCTTAATAACATCAAGTGCCGGCAACACATTTCCATCATAGTCAAAGAGTGCCTGGTTTGCCCACTCATTGCCGCATGGTCCCGGATCATTCATGTACTTAAGTGAAGCAGGTGTAGCCCAGCCTGAGCCCGGTACAGGAATCCACGCAGGCTCCCACCAGAAAAATCCTTTTCCGTGGTCATCCACCACATTTGCCACTCTGTTTAAGAAATCCTTTGTAAAGTCAGCCTGTCCCTCAATAGTCATAGGATAATCTATCTTCTCGACAAGCTCCGGTTTTGTCGCATAACCCTTGCGCTCAGAATCAGCAAGCTTCTCGTACTCCTGGTAGCTGTCCATTGTAAAGCCCATGGATACCTCAGCGATGATAAGGTCCTTATTGAAACGCTTTGCAATGTCATTCATGTTGAACTCAAGCTGGTCAAGTGAGCCGTGCCAGAAAGGATAGTATGACAATCCGATATACTCAAACTCCTCTCCTCTTTCGATGAAGTTTGTAAACCATCTGACATAAAGCTCATTGTTTCCACCATTATCGAGGTGAATCATAATCGGAATATCAGCATTTACCTTGCGGCAGGCACGTATTCCGGCATTCACAAATTTTGCTATATTATCGTAGTTAGGTACCTTTCCCTCAGGCCACAAAAGTCCGTTTGAAAGCTCATTACCTACCTGAATCATTGTGACATTTACGCCTGCCTCAATAATCTTTGTCAGATTTTCAAGTGTAAAATCATATACAGCCTGCTCCAGCTCGTCCACACCGAAATCCTTCCATGCCTTTGGCTTAATCTGCTTTCCCGGATCTGCCCAGAAATCACTGTAGTGGAAATTCAAAAGCACTCCAAAGCCTGCATCTGTAACCTTTTTTCCAATAGCGATAGTCTCAGCCAGGTCATTGTTACCTGCACCGTAAGGCTCACCATCCTCTGATTTTGGATCATTCCACAGTCGAATGCGGATTGTATCAACATCATGCTCCTTCATGATGTCAAGAATGTCCTTCTCCTTTCCGTCCTCATAGTATTTTGCTCCGCAGCGTTCCAGCTCGAGCAAGGTCGATAAATCCATACCCTTAATAAATTTTGACATTTTAATCCTCCTTAATTCTTATATTATTTATTCTTATATCGTTTATTTACACCATGAGAGCAGTCCCAGTAGTAGTCTCTGCTCTCAAAATGCGTAATAATATTCCTTACAACCTTAAAATGCTAGATTCCGCGGAAACAGAATGTAAATTCCATTTTTTCTGAGGCATCAAGCAGGTACTCCGGATGAGTATGTGAGCCCCAGCTGTCGTCTCCGCCTACACCCATCTGCTTCTTTGCCACACGGACAACAGTATAGTGTACAGGTGGAAGCTCAAAGTGATGTGCAGCATTTTCCAGCTCATGTGGTGTATATGGCAGTGCTGAGAACGAGAGCTCATCACCAAAGAACAGCATGCCTCTGCCCTTCTTGTCCATCACTTTTGCATATCTTACTCTGCACTTGTTGCCGCTCTCCTGCGGAACGAGATACTCGGCAATGTTGTCTGCCACTTTATTCTCGTATACACCATACTTTCCGCCATGCTGTCTGTCCTCATATGTCTCCTGTGGTCCGAGTCCGTACCATTTCACTGTATCATAATCGGCATCCAGCTTGAACATCATGCCAAACTCCGGCATATCGCCAAGCTCCTTTACAGGGTCATATGACAGAGTTGTCTCGATTGTTCCATCACCAAACACTCTGTATGTCACCTCGCATGAGCTCTGCGGTGTGGTAGGCATGAAATAAGTATATGTGATGGCGATATTGTTATCATTTTTTTCTACCCTTGGTGATGTATCTGCAAAGCGCTGATCCTGTCTGGTGGTCACATACATGCTGGCAATCTTCCACTGTGCATAGCGCTGTGGCATCATGTTGCCGGAATCATTGTTGGTAGGTGTTCTCCAGAAATTCGGCAGTGGGATAGTATTTGGAAGCATCTCAACGCCACCGTATACATATGAAACCATTCCCAGATTCATTCTTGAGAAAAGTGCCTTGAAGTTCTCACCTCTTACAAGGATATTTCCGTTTCCAACAACAAGCTCAACTGATTTGTCGCATGAATACTCACTTACAGGCTTCTTTATCATATGCTGTCCGAATGCAATCTCATATCCTGCCTTTTCCCAGATGGTGTTTCCCTTCAATACAAATGATACCACAATACAGTACTCTTTTTCCACATCTATCATGGAATTTTTAAGAGTAACCGGCACCTCATAGCTTGCCTGCTCCATCGGTGGAACAGATATCTGAAGCCTGGTCCTGTAGACCTCATTTCCGTCTGCAAGTAGAATGGCAAAAGCATCAAAAACAGATGTATTTACAAAGAGATTTTTGTTTGTGACTGTAAAGATGTAGTCGCTGTCAAAATCAACCGAGATATTCTGATAATTGAACTTCACCTCCTGCATCTTTGGAGAAGCCTCTCTCTCTCCGCCGTAGCAGATGCCGTTTCCGCTGAAATCTCCATCAGTGGGCCTGTCGCCGAAATCTCCGCCATATGTGAGGAACCACTTGCCGTATCTGTCCTTTTTATAGATTGACTGGTCGATATAATCCCAGATAAATCCACCCTGATATCTAGGCTCGCGGTCTGAAAGCTCTGTATATTTGTGCATAGCACCGCAGGAATTTCCCATTGCATGTGTATATTCGCAGCAGATAAATGGTTTCTCAGGGTTGTCCGCAAGGAATTTCTCAATACCTGCAACAGAAGTATACATCTGGCTTTCCATGTCACTTGTGTCATTGTAGCTTCTATCGTTAAATACTCCCTCATAATGTACCAGACGATGCTTATCAAGCTGCCTGAAAAGCTGTGACATCTCATATATTGTCTTGCCGCCAAACGACTCATTTCCGCATGACCAGATAAGGATTGCCGGATGATTTTTATCTCTCTGATAGCATGAGTTGGCACGGTCCAGCATCATTTCTCTCCACTGTGGCTTATCCTTTGGCACAACAAAGTCAAGGTCAACATAGCCCTTATTATATGCCTCCCATGTGCCGTGACTCTCAAGATTGTTCTCAGCTATCATGTAGATTCCATAAATATCGCAAAGCTCATAGAGCATGGAATCATCAGGATAATGGCTTGTTCTTATAGCATTGATATTGTTCTTTTTCATTGTGACAATATCCTTTATCACCTCATCACGGTTTGGCACACGGCCTGTTATTGAGCTGAACTCATGGCGGTTTACACCCTTAAATACAATACGCTTACCGTTTAGCTTCATGAGTCCGTCTACCATCTCAAATCTTCTGAAGCCTGCCAGCTGGCTGATAAACTCGGTCTCATTTCCATGCGTATCTTTAACTATAATTTTAACCTCATACAGATTCGGCTTTTCAGCGCTCCATAACAGAGGATTTTTCACATTACATGAGCCCTCGCAAATTTCCTTATTCCTAAGCTCTATATCAAACTCTTCCAGTAAAAGCTTAGCCCTGTCATATTTTTCCACAGACAAATCGCCCAGCTCATAAAGCTTTACACTTGCAGTACCATCACCATCTGCCTTTATTGACACACTAAGTGTGCCCTCGTCAAAGGTATCATTAAGTGTAGGAACAACTGACAGATCCTCCACATGTGCACAAGGAACGACATACAAAAATACATCCCTGAAAATACCCGAAAATCTATAAAAATCCTGATCCTCACACCAGCTGCTTGATGTCCATTTCCATACTCTGACCGCAAGCTTGTTCTCACCCTCAATAATATAATCAGTCAGCTCGAAATCCGACGGATCAAAGGTATCCTCACTGTAGCCGACATAGTGTCCATTCAGCCAGAGTGCAAAACCGCTCTCCACTCCCTGGAACGAAATACACACCCTCTTGTTCTTCATATTCTCAGGGATTGTGAAATACTTCACATAGCTTGCAACCGGATTAAAAATCTCAGGTACCTCGCCCGGCTTGATAAACTCATCAGCCTCCCACGGATATGTGGTATTCGTATAGATTGGCACGTCATAGCCTTCCATCTGGATATGTGCCGGAACCCTGATCTCATCCCAGCCTTTGCAATTATAATCAGCTGCCTCAAAGCCACAAGGCGCCAGGGACTGATTCTTTGCATATGCAAACTTCCATAAGCCGTTCATATCATATCTCAGGCTTGATTTTCCTTTAATCTTCTCCAATTCATTTTTATAGCACACATGATCCGAATGAGCCGCAAGTCTGTTCTGCTCAAATATTTCAGGATTTTTAATGATATTTGAATCAAAATTACTCATATTTTTACACTCCTGTCTACTGTATTTATTATTTGATACATGTCTGTTTTAAACACAAAACCCTCTTATAAGACGAAGGCATGTATTTTCTACCATCCCTTTAGTGCAGATATCCTAAAATTCAGCAGTTTATGCTCATAATTTTCAGGATTTATCTTCCACTGATATGGCGAAGTGTCCAAAAATTTGCGGAAATTACGGTTAAAAGTTGACTGGGTTGTGAATCCACACTTTTGTGCAATAAGCTCCATAGGCTCATTTGTTTTTTTCATAAGCTCGCACGCCTTCTGTACTCTTATCAGATTCAGGTACTCCATAGGCGGCATATTGATGTATGATTCAAACAGTCTCCTGAAATGAGTCTCGCTCATGTTGCATAGTTCCGAAAGCTCCCCTGCCTTTATCGATTCGCTGTAATGCTTATTCATGTAGTCAAGTGCTGTGGCTATCTGTGACATATTGGTACCCTTTACGATATTATTATCCTCCTCCGGAAGCTCATCATACCTGCGCAACAGCTCTATTACAATTCCCTGAACAAGGAGCTTTACCGTCCTTTGGCAATAAATCTTGTGTTCACGGGTTTCCCTTATTATGGCATTTATATACTCAGCCATAGCCGGGCTCTGATACACGTTAGTCATAAACGCTTTTTTTGATATAGTCGTAACTGCCTCATTCTGGAATGCTGTATTGTTTGGGAACATCTCTTCTATCACAGAACGTATGTCAATAAAAATATACTCCCAGAAATTCACCACCTCACCATAGCTGACTGTAACATGTGGAAAATTCTCAGGTATAAATGTGATATCGTCGTCATGATACTGGTAAATATCCTCATCCAGATACATATTTCCGTCGCCCTCGCGGCAGATGCCTATCTCTAGCAGATTATGGAAATGCAGGTGAAATTCCTCATGACCATACACTCTCTTCCAGGATTCTCCGCACAGCACAAGTGCCGATTCTCCCTGTGGCAGCTCATAGAATCTGAATTCCATCGTGTCTTTTTTTCTTTTCGCCATATATACTCTCCTTTGTAGCGAAATGCAAAATACGCTGCTGCTATTATAGCAGCAGCGTACCAATCACTACTTTAATCAAAATCGAACTTGTCGAATCTCTTGTACATAGCCTTGTACTTCTTGCGGACGTCCTCGTTGCCCTGAAGCACCTCTTCCTCTGTACCTCTGAACTGACAGCGGATGCAGCTATAAATACCTGTTTCCTTATTATAGAACATATCAATATCAAGATCCCTCATAAAACATAAAGGACATCTGTAATTTAATTTGCCTTTTCCAAGTTGAGCCATGTTGCAAATACCTCCTTGTCTTTAATCTGTTTCTTGTAACCAAGCTTGAACATTGGAGAGAATGCATATCCTTCCTCAATGTATCCCTCTGCCTTTGCAGATGGTGTGAGTGAAACCTTTGTCTGGATTGCAGGAATTACTGCGCTTACTGCAGTTGCTCCGTCAAGCTTTGCATCACGACACTTGTACTCATAATTAATTGTCTGTGGGTTTTCTCCCTCACATGTAAGTGTGATGCCTGTCATATCCTCAGGATACTCTGTTGTTCCGTAGCATGCTGTGATGTACTCATCGAGATAAACCTCTGCATTTGGATCACTCATGCTAAGGATATTACGCTCAATCTTGATGTTTGATGAGCCCTCCTCAAAGTATTCCTTTGTCTGAAGAGTAAGCTTAACATCATAAAACTCAATATCTACAGGATCAAGTGTAAGGATTCTTGTCTTCTTGCCGTCAATAACTTCCTCTGAAAAATGGCTGTGTGTAGGACAGAGACACAGGTCAACCTCCTCACCGTTGTGTGAAAGCTTGGCACTTCTTACTGTTCCTGCTCCTGCATAGTGTGTAAAGTATCCTGCTCTGTATTTCTCCTGAATAAGGAATGGATAAGATGCATCCTGTACATGCTTTGTTCCGATTCCTACCGGCCACTCAAGCTTTGCAACGTATGGACGAAGGTCTACGATTGCTCCACCCTGATCCATGTTCACACATGCTCTCATGTATGGGTCACAGTACCAGAAGAGCTGCTTGTCTGAGCCGTAAAGGATATCTCTCCATGGTGCACACTCAGGCTCATTGTAGTTACCTGCGTTGACACCCTTCTTCTCTCTGAAGTAATCAGCGAACTCTGACATTGTCATGTCGATGAGCTTACCCTCTTTCTTTAACTTGCCATAGTAATTACAGCCGTCTGTGTATGACTTTAAGAGAAGCTCATATGGCTGCTCCCAGCGTCCCATCTTGTTCATCCAGCCAGGTCCTACGAACATCATGTTGTATGAATATCCGTTATTGTATTTTGCAAGGTCTCTGTACTGGTCGATAAGGTTGTAAAGATATGGATACTCCCATGTCTTTGTATCGTAAATCATTCCACGGAGCACATTCTGTGGATGTGTGCCGAAGTTTGAGCCGTTTCCGTCATAGCAGGCGATAAGGTCACGTGAGAGATGTGGAATTGCTACGATTCCGCTATCCTCTTCCTTATTTGCTGCTGGCGCATGTGTGTTCTGCTTTGATGGAATCCATGGTGCCCATGGGCCTCCGTCGAAGAGTGTGTACCATGAGTTGTTACATGTGTGGTATGCCTTAGGGCCCTCCTCCCAGCATGTTGCAACTGCACATTTTACCATTGGGTATTTTTCTTTGATGTAGTTTGTAAGGTCTGCATCCATATAGTATGAGCCTGTTGACTCAGGATAGAAACCGAATCTGTCATGGAATTTCTCGAAAACATCATTTACGATAGCTTTCTTGTCCTCCATTGAGAACATCCAGATACAGAAATCCTTTGTCTTATACTTCTCTCTAAACTCCTCACATGGAAGTCCAAGGAGTGAAAGTGCTATCTCATCACCGTATTTCTCGTGATCCTGCTTTGCAAGCTCTACTGCCTCATCATTAAAAAGTGAAGCATATGTCATCTGGATTGTAGTTTTGAGTCCCGCCTCATGTGCAAGTCTCTGCTGTGTCTTGAAGATGTCGAGTGACTCTGTGATAAGCTTCTTATCTCCAATATCCTCTTCTTTTCCCTGTCCTGTCACTGTTGCTGAGTACTCAGGCACCATCTCAGGGCGGTGAATGATGTTAACAATAAATTTGTCCATCCTTTGTTTCCTCCATTTGCTTGAAAATTTGATTTATTTCTTAGGTGCGTTTTTCGCGCAACCGTTTGTTCTGAACTTAGTATATTACAGTATTATGATTATGTCAATGTGCAATTTCGACATTTTTTAACTTTTGTTTTCAAGCATTTTTCACAAAAAGGGTTTTATGTGCGTGCTTTTGTGCGCAACTTTTGCGCGTTTTGTATGTGTCGGTACGTAAGCCGGGGACTGTGGGGATACACGTACTTTCGCCATCGTTACGCTTGGCGCCTAAGATTCTGTACGAAATTATGCTCTTAGCTCTTCTATGCCTGACGAAACCGTCGAAACGCGCCGTCCATGGCGCGGTTCTCCTCGCCCCTGCATCCATGCAGGTGCGTTTCTGTGCTTCATGGGCATAATTTCTACAGTATCTAAGTCGCTTCGCTATGCACTCCTGCTAAAGTACGTGTATCCCCTCAGTCCCCGGCTTACGTACCTTACGTTGTGACAGAAATTTAAATAAATGTTTTTAATCTTGCGCTTATTATGTTATGATTAAAGTAAATGAAATATTATTGAAATTCAGTAAAACAGGCAGGTGAATTATGATTAAAATAGCATTCTTTGATGTGGATGGCACACTACTTCGGCTGGGACATAAAGAATTATCCGAAAACACTGCTGCTACACTTAGGCAGCTCCACCAAAATGGCATCATCCTTTGTATGGCTACCGGAAGGAGCTACACAGGTGTGCCTCATTTTGATGGAATTGATTTTGATGTCCTGCTCACCTTTAACGGCTCATTCGTCACCACAGGCAATGATATCATATTCAAAAATCCTATTAATGAGCACGACAAATATCAGATAATTTCCAATCTAAAGCAGATGAACCGCGCCATTGCAATCAGCAACGAGCATATGATTGTCACAAACGGTACCGACCCTGATTTAGAGCAGTACTTTGCCTTCGGCAGCGAAAAGCTTAAAATTGCTGACAATTTTGACGACATAAGCAGGACTGATATATATCAGATTATGTGCTCCTGCCAAAAAGATGAGCACTCACAGATTCTATCCGGCGCGCCCCACTCACAGATAACTGCATGGTGGGATAAGGCCGTTGATATTATTCCGCTTAACAGCGGCAAAGGCAATGCTGTTGCTGCAGTGCTTAGGCATTATGGTTTCTCAAAGGATGAAGCCATCGCTTTCGGTGACGGACATAACGATATTGAAATGCTTGAGGCCGTAGGCATGGGTGTTGCCATGGGCAATGCAAAGGACGAAGTCAAGGCTAAGGCTGATTTTGTGTGCAAATCGGTTGAGGATGACGGAATATATCATTACTGTGTTGAAAACAAACTGATTTTTTAGAGAAATATACTTATGAACATAGACAACAATTTACGACAACTACTCGAAAACGAAACAAAAATACATCTCGCGGAAACCCGCTTTCTCTACCAGAAGCTCGACAGACAGCTTGGGCTTAACGGTGCAAGGGTTCCTATCACCTTTGGCTTTGATACTGACAGGCTCGGTGCATACACTCCGGGCTTTGGGCAGGATGAAGAAGAATTTCATTTTTCGCTGCTTTTCATCGGCTACTGTGTGACAAAGCCCTTGTCAAAGGATGACAGGGTGGATTTATATAAGCACGAATATGCCCACTATATGCAGTACAATATGGACATCCCAGACAAATACAACTGGCAGCCCGGCATCCACGGAAGTGCGTGGAAATACTGCTGCTCACTTATCGGAGCAGCTCCCACTCCTTACTACAAAGCCGGTGAAGGACTTATTAAGCACGATTATGATAAGGTTCTCAAAAAGAAAATTACTGACAAGAGTATTCCTATCCGCGACACATATTCACGCGAGCAGGAATACCGCAAAAAGAAAAACAGTACTGTAAAATTTAATATCAATGACGATGTTAATCATCCAAAGTTCGGCAAGGGCACCATTGAACATATCGAGCAGCTCGAAGGCTCAGTTCGGCTGCATGTCAGATTCGGTGAAGATCTTAAGAAAATTGATCAGAAATGGCTGCTTCAGGCAAACTTGAAGAAAGCAGGTGCATCAAGGCACATATAGCGTTATGCTATATATGTCGATGCACCTGCTTTTCAAATACATGTGTATTTAATTATTATCACTTATTGTTCCTTCATCTGAACAAGTAATTTTAAATGTTCCATCAATTACATTATTTCAAGTTCGTGAAAAATCCTTACTATCTCATTCCAGGAAGCTATGTTTTCTTTTAAATATAATTCCCCCTTTTCTACTATTTTATAATATTTTCTCTGTGGTCCCAATGATTTTTCACTGTAATATACTTCCGTCAACCCTCCTTTATTCAGTCTTCTTAGAATGGCATAAATAGTGCTTTCATCTGTATCTGGGAAAAGTCCCTGCAATATTTTAATTATATCGTATCCATATCTGTCTTCTTGTTTTAAAAGCTGTAAAATACATATATTTAAGATTCCTCTTTTTAGCTGTGAATCCATTTATGATTTCCTCTCAAATTTTAATTTTAACAATAAAATTGTCCCCAAAATCAGTGTCTGAATATACAATAAACTACTATATGCTATTATTTTTTCAAGCCCAAGCGTTCTTTCTATATAAAACATATGTAACTGATTTATAAAATACATTAAGCAGGTAATAATACCAAGTATATGAAATATCGTTATAAAACCCAATTCCCTGTTTATTATATATTTCTTTAAGATGATGTAAATAATAATACAACTCAGAATAATTATAGCTGTTGTAACTAATACCACATAATAACTCCCTAAGCCAGCCTCATTCTTTTTCATTACCAGAAATACTTCTGTTAATAAAATAAAAAAGAATAATCCAATTAATAGCAGATGGTTTTTAAATTGCATATCACATGTTAATTTTGATTTTTTAATAATAAACAAACCTGCAACAAATACTAAAACATTAGCTATCAGGGCAACCGGATAAAAATTCCAGCCGTTTTTATCAAAGTATCTTAACAAACTAACGCATAGCACATAATATATAACCAGCGTGGCAATTGTCTGTAATAAAACACTACTCTTCAATGGTAACGTATGCTCTTTTCCTTCTTTTGAATCTTTGTATAAATTTCTCGCGATATCAAACGGTTTTCCTAAGCCGGAACATATTTCGTTCTCGCTTTTTTCAGCCATTTCTTCATTTTCGAACCATTCTTCATAGTCTTTAATTAAACTATCACAGTCATCATCCCCAAAATAAAATGATAAGCTAATATAAAGTTTCTCCAAAAATTTCTTTTTTGAATTTTGCTTTTGCATTATAACACCCTCTCTACTGATTAACGCTCTACTGTTTATTAGTCACTAGCTAAGTTTAATATATTTCATATCTTGCATTTTGTCAATACAAAAATCATGGGACTGCAATATATTGCAGTCCCATGATTCTAACTATATCTTATATTTATGTTTGTAACTATTTAAGTCACATTGAGAACAAGAAAATCTACAGCTCAATTGCAATCGTATATGACTTTTCAAATTTCTCACCCTGTGCAAGCGAATTACCATACTCCCTGTCCTTTAATTCTCCGGCAAAGCCTGCTCTGTCGCATCGGCCGTACCATGGCTCAATACAGATAAATGGTGCTCCCATTTTTGCCGGTGACCACAGACCAAATAAAGGCGCATCAAATGATACCGTAAGGTAAGGCTTCTTATCCGGTGTACACAGGCTCACCTTTGAAGCCTGTCTGTTTTCAATAATGAGTGCATCCTTATCAAACATATGCTCATCTATCTGACAGTATCCATCCACATCCACCTTAAGCAGATTGTCATCCTTGTCTAAAAGTCCTCCGTCACAGATAAGTCCGTAGGTGATTGCTTTGTCTGTGTCAAACTTTAGATAATAATCCGACTGTTTTCCCTGCTCTGCGACAGGACACATAAATGCCGGATGACCACCTATTGAGAAAAGTAAATCCTTTTTCGCAGGATTAGTCACCCTCCAGGTCACTTTTATCTCACTGCCTGAGAGCTTATAGCCGATTTCGAGCACAAACTCAAACGGATACTTTGCAAGAGTCTCATCATTTGATTTAAGTGAAAACCATGCCTCATCCTTTGTCTGCGACACAAGCTCAAACTCCATATCCCTTGCAAAGCCGTGCTGTCCCATCGGATAATCTGTCCCATCAACGGTAAACTTCTTGTCCTTTAAGCTGCCGACAAACGGGAAAAGCACCGGTGCGCTTCTCTTCCAGTATTTCTCATCGGCATCCCACAGATACTGTGTACCTGTTTCCTTGCCGGTGATGCTTTTAAGCTCTGCTCCGAAGCTGTTTATCGTGAGCTCAAGTGATTCATTTTCCAGTTTAATCTCCATCAAATATCTCCTTTTATATTTTTTGTAACTATTCAATCAGTTTTTTTACATCACGAGCAGTCCAATTACTCTTACAATAAATGCTGCCACCCATGCAATCGCACACTGCAAAAGCACCACGCTGACTGCCCACTTTGCACCCAGCTCTCTCTTTATGGATGCTATAGCAGCCACGCAAGGGCTGTAGAGCAGCGAGAACACCAGAAGAGATGCAGCTGAAAGTGTTGTGAGTGCTGTCGTAACCGTTCCGCCAAACAGTATCTCAAGTGTTGATACCACGCTCTCCTTTGCCATGAGTCCGCTGATAAGTGATGTGCATATACGCCAGTCGCCGAGTCCCAGAGGCTTAAAGACAGGCACGATAACACTTGAAATAGCGGCAAGCATGCTGTCCTTTGAGTCTGTTACCATGTTAAAGTGTATGTCAAAGCTCTGTAAGAACCATATAAGCATTGTGGCAATAAGTATTACTGTAAATGCCTTCTGCAAAAAGTCCTTTGCCTTCTCCCAGAGGAGCTGGCACACATTCTTTGCGCCCGGCATCCTGTAGTTTGGCAGCTCCATGACAAACGGCACAGCGTCACCCCTGAACAGGGTCTTTCTGTAGATAAATGCGAAAAGTATTCCGACAATTATACCAAGGAAGTACAGTCCTCCCATGACAAGTCCACCATGCTTCGGGAAAAATGCACTAACAAAGAATGCATAAATTGGCAATTTTGCCGAACAGCTCATAAATGGTGTGAGGAGTATAGTCATTCGACGGTCTCTCTCACTTGGCAGTGTACGTGTCGCCATGACGGCAGGCACTGTGCAGCCGAAGCCTATGAGCATTGGTACTATGCTTCGTCCTGAAAGTCCTATTTTACGAAGGAGCTTGTCCATGAAAAAAGCAACTCTGGCTATGTATCCGCTGTCCTCCATGAGGGACAGGAAAAAGAATAATGTCACGATAATCGGTAAAAAGCTTAATACACTTCCGACGCCCTGAAAGATGCCGTCTATTACCAGTCCGTGCAGCACCTCATTCACACCTGCCGCTGTGAGTGCCTTATCTGTCAACGCTGTCAGCTCTCCTATGCCTTGCTCCAAAAGCCACTGAAGACCTGCTCCGATTACGTTGAAGGTGAGATAAAATACCGCAAGCATTATCACTATAAAACAAGGTATTGCCGTGTATTTACCTGTAAGAACACGGTCGATACGCTCACTTCTGATACGCTCCCTGCTCTCCTTCGGCTTTACCACGGTGCTCTCGCAGATTTTCTCAATAAATGTAAAGCGCATATCCGCAATCGCAGCGCTCCTGTCGAGTCCTCGCTCCTTCTCCATCTGGACAATCAGATGCTCTATTGCCTCTTTCTCATTCTCATCAAGATGAAGCTGCTCTAATATAAGTGCATCTCCCTCGATAATTTTGGTAGCAGCAAAGCGAATCGGGACTCCGGCGAGCTTTGCATGATCCTCAATCAGGTGGCTGACCGCGTGTATACATCTGTGCACGGCACCGCCAAAATCATTCTCATCACAGAAATCCTGTCTGCCCGGACGTTCCTGATACTTTGCAATGTGTATCGCATGGCGCACCAGCTCATCAACACCCTGATTCTTTGCGGCAGAAATCGGTACAACAGGCACTCCTAACAGTCCCTCGATTTTATTTACATCGATTGAGCCTGAGTTTGCCGTCACCTCATCCATCATATTGAGTGCGATAACCATCGGTATATCCATCTCAAGAAGCTGCATGGTCAGATACAGGTTTCTCTCGATATTTGTCGCATCTACGATATTTATTATGGCCTTTGGCTTGTTATCGAGCACAAAGTTTCTCGACACAATCTCCTCATTCGTATATGGGCTCATTGAGTAAATGCCCGGTAAATCTGTGATTGATGTATCCGGATGTTCTTTAATAGAGCCATCCTTTCTGTCCACCGTCACTCCCGGGAAATTGCCGACATGCTGGTTTGAGCCTGTAAGCTGGTTGAAAAGTGTTGTCTTGCCGCAGTTTTGGTTTCCCACAAGTGCGTATGTGAGCTTCTCACCATCCGGAAGGGGATTGCCACTGCCCTTCACATGGTATTTGCCCTCCTCACCAAGTCCGGGATGGGCTGTGTTGCTTATCTTTTTAGGGCCCTCATGCTTTCTTGAACGACTGTCAATTAATTCTACCTCAATCTGTGCTGCATCATCAAGCCTCAATGTGAGCTCATAGCCGTGCACCTGAAGCTCCATCGGGTCTCCCATCGGTGCAAATTTGATAACTGTTACTTCGGCCTTTGGGATTACTCCCATATCCAGGAAATGCTGGCGCAGTGCGCCCTCACCGCCTACTGTAAGTATTCTGGCACTCTGTCCTATGCCAAGTTCTTTTAGTGTCATTTTATCGCTTCCTAATGTATTTATTGATAATTTTTCTCAATTCATCAAAGATATCTTACCACAAAGCGTGTGCCACTGCATTCATTTTTTTCATTTAATACATCTTTTTTACAATCCTCCACAAGGATATATCCATTGTCATGACGCACAATTGCTTCTGCCAGCGAAAGTCCTATGCCGATGCTGTCCGCCGGCTGTCCGCTGCCGCTGTAAAAACGCGTAAAAATATGCTTTTTGTCCTCATCACTTATTGTCTCCCCATCGTTTTGCACTGTTATCTCTGCATACATCTCATACCTGTAAAAGCCTATCTTCACCTCACTTTCTGCGTGCTCCACTGCATTTTTTACTATGTTTGTAATGGCCTCACACTGCCAGTATGTATCAGCATGTATACAGGCATCCTTATCAGAGCCTTCATCTATAGACAGCCTTATGTCTCTCAAATCGCAAAGTGCCATCACATTGTCAGCTGCCTCAGACACAATTTCAGACAGCAGCGTATCCTTCTCATCAAACTCCACAACATCCGCTTCAAGCCTTGAAAGCTTTAAGATAGCCTGCACCATATGCGATATATTGTCCACATCGCGCTTTGCCCTGCGCATTATCCTGTTTCTGTTTTCAGATGCCATATCAGGATTTCCTTCCAGATTTTCCAGATTTATCGAAAGTGATGTGAGCGGTGTCTTAAGCTGATGCGATATGTCAGAAAGCGCATCCTTTAGCAAAAGCTTGTCTGCCTTTGCATTTTCCGCAGACTCCCTCAAATAGATTGCTGTCTTGTAAAGCTCTCCCTTTAGTATAGAAATCTCTCCCTCTGTGCTATCTGCCATAACAAGTCTGTAGTCTCCCTGATTTATGCGGCGCAGATAATCCGCAGCCTGTCTGACCTGTCTTTTAAAGCTAAATCTTATAAGCACAATGTAAATGCAAAAGCCCCCAGCAAAAAGCACAACAAGAAATATGTCTAGCCAAAGCGCTCCTTTAAGCGCTTTTTCATTTGACAAAACCGCAGAATCCTTTTCCATATCAATGCCGTATTTTTTAAAGAGCGTCTCTGCGCTTTTTAAATTTGTATAATCGCTGCCTGAGCTGCTGTCATTTAGAATCGCGGCTATACTGCCATCTGATACATCGGGATATTTTTCATGAATGAGTGCACATAGCTTAGCCACTGTGGCGTTATAGTTTTTCGTATACGCCCTGTACTGAAAAAAGACGGTAAAAGCCATAACCGTCACACATATACATGTATATATTATTGCAAAATACACAAAATGTTTTCTGTTCTCTAAATTATATTTCTTCTTTCTCATGCTTTCCCCCGGGAACTGTCTCTGTCAGCCGATACTGTTTAAAGAGCTTCATCTGAATCAACACGATACCCGATTCCCTTCACAGTCTTTATCACATCCTCACCAAGCTTTGCCCTGATGCGCTTCATATAGACAGTCACTGTATGGTCATACACATCGTTGCCTGTCGCCTCCCAGATGCAGTCAAGCACGGCATTTCTGGACACAGCCTTGTCATGATTGGTAAAAAGCAGATCGAGTATGCGGTTTTCAAGACTTGAAAGAGCAATCACCTGTCCATCCTTTCTTGCTTCCTTTTTGTCCATGTCATAGCTTATGCTTCCTGCATGTATGACAGATGAGCTGTCATCACTTTTCCTTCGTAAAAATACGCGGTTTACCCTCGCCACAAGCTCTCTTACAGAAAAAGGCTTTGTGATGTAATCCTCCGCTCCAAGCTCTAGTCCCTTTACTATATCATTTTCCTCATCCCTTGCGGTAAGAAAAATCACCGGTGTTCTTTCTTTTTCCAGCCTTTTACTGTAAAAATCAAAGCCGTTTCCATCAGGAAGCGACACATCAAGCAGCACAAGGCCGGGATGCTCACTCAAAAGCGCCCCAGCCTCCTTTAAATTTTCTGCTGTCAAAAGCTCATATTCAGGTTCTGTAAAGGTATCACACAGTCCCTCTGTTATTCCTTTATTGTCCTCTATGAGAAGTATTTTTTTCATATCAGCTCCCGCAATTCCTACAGATTTTCATTCTTGATTGTCTCAATAATGTTATTGTGTCTAAGCTTCGTCATTGATAGTTTCATGATAGCATAAATCAGCATTATTACAACCACTATACACAATATAATTGCTTTATACGGTGGCTCATAAATGATTGCATCATCCATCCTGTTCATCATAACACATAAGAGATAGCTTATTAAAATACCAAGTGGTACCCCTATTACAAGAGCCTTTACAGATATAAACACACTCTCGAGTCTGACCATCCCCGCAAACTGCTTATCTGTCATTCCAATGCTTCTTAGTGTGGCAAATTCGCGGCTTCTAAGCTCCATTCCGGTGCTTAAGGTATTAATGATATTTGTGATTCCTATTAAGGCAATGACCACAATAAGTCCGTATGCAAATACTCCAAGCAGTGTAAAGAGTGACTTTTCATCGCGCATCTGCTTATCCAGATTGCTGACATAAAAACTAATCTGAGAATACTCAGGATTTCCTTCCGTCTCCTTTTCGAATGTATCCTGATATTCATCTGCATTTTCTGCAACCACATATGCCGAATATGACGCATGTCCCGGTTTGAGCTCATTACCGCTCTTGCCGTCAGCCCATAGGCTTTCAAAGCCTTTTTGGTTCATAAACAAAAGCGTGGTATTGCCGTAGCCCTTATAACCTGTTGGTACCTTGTCTGTGACACCTACAATAGTTACATCCACAGTCTTTCTGACTCCGTTATTTATTGTTTCCTCGTCAACGTATCCACTGTTATCCTCTGTGCCGCTTTCAGTATCACCTTCCACTGCATTATTATCATCTGTGCTGCTTTCAGTATCGCCTTCTGCTGCATTGTCATCAGAAGAAGCATCATCATACACATTATAGCCACACTCGATTGTATCTCCTGCTTTATATTTGTACAGCTCCATCTCTTTTTTGACGTATTTTGAGCTATTCTCATTATACACATCAAATGTGCCTTTATTCACAAGAATTGCTCCTGCAGCTGCATTTTTTATGCCTGCGTCAGACGCATACTTATCATACGATTTGTCATCCAAAACCGTGATTAAAAACATTTGTGAGACATCCTCACTGTCATCATAAAGCTGCCTGCAATACTCTCCATATTCCTTTGTGTACTCAGGCTTATCTACATCGAAATCATAGCCGGCTCCAACCAGATAATCATCAACTCCTTCAATACCGCTCACAAGCTTAGAGAGCTTTTCGATATCAATATGAATGTCTTTTTTATATGACATATTTATTCCGATATTGTAATCTGCTGATGCATATGACATTCCAACCATGCTAAAGGCCATAGACATAAAGTATGATATCACAATAAAGGTTACTGAGCAGATGACAATAGACGTCACTGTAGTTCTGTACTTTTTATTGTTTCTCTTTATATTCTTATATGAGATAACACCTCCGATACCCCAGATTCTACCTATAATCGCCGGTGTCTTAAGCTTTGATGACTTTATTTTAATCTCCTTTGTGTTTCTTATTGCTTCAAGCGGTGTGACCTTTGCAGCCCTTCTTGCACTGCCTGTTGCAGAAAAATAAATGGTCGCTATACTCAGTATCACAGCAAGAATAAGTGCAGGCAGGGATGTGTGAAAGCTCAAAGCAAAGTTTAGCCAGCCTGCTGACAGCGCATTTACCACCTTAACAAGTATAAGCGATGCCAAAATACCGCTCATGGTACCCACCGGAATACCAACCACTCCAAGCATTGCAGCCTCTGTCTTAACGCTGCTTTTTATCTGGCGCCTCGTAGCACCCACGCTTGCGAGCATGCCATACTGCCTGATTTTTTCAGTGATTGATATGTTGAAGCTGTTTTTGATACAGTACACTGATGTCAGTATGATTATCAAAGCCACAACAGTGGCCACTGTAAACAGCGCTTTAAATGTGCCGTCAATCGGGAAAACACACTCATAGCTTATAAGGAAGCGATTTATATATATATCATATTTTGCATTTTCCATCTCTTTAAGAAACCTGTCACTCTCCTCAGCAGACATTTCAACAGATGAATTATTTGCTTTCTCAAACAGCTTTTCATCCACACCAATTATATCTGCAGTCACAGCATCCTTGTTTCTTAAAGCCTTTTGAGTGTATCTGCTGTACACTGTGAGTGTATTGTCAGCTTCGCTTTCCTCACTCTTTGTGCCGTTATCAATTGCTGCCAGTTCATCAGAGTATGTGACAAATGTATATCCGGCGGCACTATAGTCCTCCATTCCATAGCCCGGTCTTTCCATGATGCCGACCACCTTATACTGCTTTGTCACAGTATCAGTAAGTGTCTCTGCCTCATGCTCATATGCGATGTTTTCCCATATGACACTTTCGGTGCTTGAATCATATCGCTTTCCGATATCAAGTGTTATCTCATCCCCCACCTTTATGTCGATTCGTCCGTTTGTCTTTAAGTGCCTTGGAATGACTATCTCATCCTCATTTTTTGCCATGCGGCCCTCTATCAGGTTAAAGCAGCCTTTCTCAAAGCCGGCCTCATCTGTTGCCATGACATATGCATACGGCTTATCCTCATTCTTGCAGCCGTCTAGCTTTGCAAAGCCCATTCCCATTGTCTCAAATGTGCTTTCAATATTTCTGTTGTTTTTAAACTCCGAAAGCTCAGACATTTTCACACCCGAAAATTTCACATGAAAGTCGCCGTCCTTTTGCTTCTGGTATTCAATCATACTGTACTGAAAGCTTGACACAAGTGTGACAAGCGCTGACAAAAGCGCTGTTGCCAGAATTATTCCAACTATCGTGACAATAGTTCTTTTCCTGTTGAGCTTTAAGTTTTTTAATGTGAGTTTCTTCATCAAATTCATCTGATTTTACCATCCTCTATCATTATTGTGCGGTCAGCCGCCTTTGCAAGCTCCATATTGTGTGTAATCATAATGATTGTCTGGTTGAGCTCACGGTTTGAGGTCTTTAAGAGATGCATAATCTCATTGCTGGCCTTGGTATCCAGGTTTCCGGTCGGCTCATCCGCGAGCACTATAGATGGTCTCGTAATCAGGGCTCTTCCTATAGATGTGCGCTGCTGCTGGCCTCCTGAAAGCTCATTTGGCAGATGAGTGCGTCTCTCTGTAAGTCCAAGGCGCAAAAGCATGTCATCCATCTGTGCTTTTTCTACCTTTCTTCCATCAAGTTCCATCGGAATTGCCATGTTTTCCTCCACATTTAATATAGGTATCAGATTATAAAACTGATAAATGATACCCACCTGTCTTCTTCTGAATATGGCAAGCTCATCATCATTCATTGCAAAAATATCAGTGCCGTTTATATACACCTTTCCGCTTGTTGGTCTGTCAACACCTCCGAGCAGATGAAGCAGTGTGGATTTTCCGGAGCCGCTCGCCCCGACAATTGCCACAAACTCTCCCTTTTCCACGCTCAATGATACATCTTCCAAAGCCTTGACCTGATTTTCTCCGGCTCCGTATATTTTTGATAAGTGTTCTACTCTAAGCAGTTCCATTTAATTCTCCTTTTCTTCTCTATGCATTTTTGAGTGCTGTGCGGTCTGTCCTTTAAAGTGCTGCCGCCCCGCGATACAAGTGTATAATACATTATGTAAAGTTACAGGTAGGTTACTTTTAAAAAATATTACAGCATAATATAAAAACTCCGGTCAGAACAAAAAGTTTTCTGTGCCGGAGCTTATATGTTATATGTTTTATGTTATATGTTTTATATCATATGTTTTATAATTATCTATGCCAATAATTATTTCTGCTTATATGAAGCCAGAAAATCTGCAAGCTTGCCTGTGGCATCCTTTAGTATCTCTGTTCTAGGCAGATATACCACTCTGAAGTGATCCGGCTTATCCCAGTTGAAGCCGCCGCCGTGGATGATGAGTATCTTCTTCTCACGAAGCAGATCCAGTGCAAACTGCTCATCGTTTGTGATATTGAACCTTGCAGTATCAATCTTTGGGAATATGTAAAATGCTGCCTTTGGCTTTACTGCCGAAATTCCCGGTATATCGTTTAATGCCTTGTAGACATACTCTCTCTGCTCATAGATTCGTCCGCCCGGCACAATATACTCGCCTACACTCTGATATCCGCCTAAAGCTGTCTGCACTATCGACTGCGCCGGAACATTCGAGCAAAGACGCATGTTTGAGAGCATGTTGAGGCCCTCGATATAGTCCTTTCCGAGTGCCTTGTTGCCGCTTAAAACCATCCATCCGATACGATAGCCTGCTATCATATGTGACTTAGAAAGACCGCTGAAGGTCACACAGAAGAGGTCCGGTGCAAGCGACGCAATAGACACATGCTCATAGTCATCCATCACCAGCCTGTCATATATCTCATCCGAAAAAATCATGAGCTCGTGCTCTCTTGCCACATCAACTATCTGCTGCAGCACCTCCCTTGGATAGAGCGCTCCTGTAGGATTATTAGGGTTTATTATTACGATTGCCTTTGTCTTGTCTGTAATCTTCTTTTTGATATCCTCTATGTCCGGATACCACTCTGACTGCTCATCACAGATATAGTGCACTGCAGTGCCTCCCGCAAGTGTAACGCAGGCTGTCCAAAGCGGATAGTCCGGTGCCGGCACCAGCACCTCATCACCATTGTCAAGAAGCGCTGACATGCTTAAGTTTATAAGCTCGCTGACTCCGTTTCCGGTGTAGATATCCTCAACCGTCACATTAGGAAGCTTTTTGAGCTGTGCATATTGCATGATTGCTTTTCTTGCAGAAAAAAGTCCCTTGGAGTTGGAATACCCCTCACAGTCCGTGAGCTGGCGAGACATATCATATATCACCTCATCAGGTGTCCTGAAGCCAAACGGCGCAGGATTTCCTATATTGAGCTTCAACACATTTGTGCCGTTTTCCTCCATGCGGGCCGCCTCATCCACCACCGGTCCTCTTACATCATAAAGCACATTATCTAATTTTCTGGATTTTCCAAATTCTCTCATCCTGACAATCTCCTTTTATTTTAGTAACAATTCCTGTATCCGTAATCATATCCTGCTAGCCTAAAAGCTCAAAAACAGCCTCAGCGTCAAATACCACCTGCTTTACCTTATCAACCTCTATCTGATAAAGTGCATTTGCAGCCAGATGCTCTGCAGCCTGCTCGAGATCTCTTATGCCCGATGTGTTCTCGTGAAGCTTAATCACTGCATCAAGTCCGTCCTCTGTGAGAATGCACTCCTCCTCCTTCATTCCCATTCGCTCAAATACCTTGCGCAGGGCAAATCGCTGGAAGATGACCTTCTTCTCTTCATCGGTATAGTCCGGAATATCAATCACTGCAAAACGTGACATAAGCGGTGCAGAAATCTGGGATTTATCATTGGCTGTTGCAATCGGATATACTCCGACGGTCGGCACCATACACTCCATATAGTTGTCTGTAAAGCCCAGATTGTCAAGCAGTGTCAAAAGCACATCTGCAGGATTTCCGTTGCCGTTTTTGCTTGAGGCCTTGTCAAGCTCATTGATGATAAATACAAGATTTGACTCTCCCGCCTGTGAAAATGCCTCCATAATGATTCCCGGCTTTGCGTTTGAATAGATTCTTGAGCTTCCTGTGAGCTGCTCTGCATCATTTATGGAGCTCATGTCGAGTGTGGTCCATGGAAGCTTCAGAATACGCGCAACCGCATATGCAATCTGTGATTTTCCCGTTCCTGCCGGTCCACAGAGCAGCAGTCCGTAGGCAGGAAGTGTATGCGTCCTGTTTATCTGGATAATGGTCTCAATGATTCTCTGCTTCACGCTCTCCATGCCATAAAGCTCCTCATCGAGTATGCGCCTTGCCTCCACAGGGTCAATTGCTTCAAAATAATTTCCCTTCCACTGGATATTCATCATGATGGAAAGTGCTCTCTGCGCATGACGTCTTTCCTCAGGTGATACCTCGCTTGAACGCGCGACTGCCAGGTTTCTTCTGGCCCACAGCAGTATATTGTCAGGCAGTGTACGGCCTGCACAGGTCATGAAATCTGTGATACTCTGTATACTGGTAAGCTTCATGCTGTCGCCCTCTTCCTCGTAGTCATCAAGGTCCGGCTCATCCTCGGGCATAGTGCTCGCAAAGAGTCTCTCCATCATATACTGCAGGAATCCGTCCTCTGCAGACAGCTTTGTGCCTCTGCCGAGAGCCACCTCCCTCACCTTGTATACTGCGTATCCATCAGGTGTATTGGCTCCTGAAAGCTGCACCTTTATGTGATTTTCGCCAAGCCACTTAAAAAGGCTCACGAAGCGCGAATCAATGCGCAGGATATCAGCACTGGTCACGCCATCACCATCCTCAAATTCAAAGGATGTACGCTTTATCGGATTTGTAAACATACCAAGCGCATGATGCGCCCACTCCTTTTGCTTATTGTCTATAACAACAATCGGTTTATCGGCCGATGCCCTGGTCTCTGTCGAATGAAATGTCTCATATGTACACTCCGGATGCTCATTTGCTACCGGTGTATCGCTAAAATCAAATACTGGCATTTTTATTCCTCTCTTTTCGTAATTGTATTCTTCATCATACCCTGTCAAAGGCTATGTCCTGTACCACCTCGCCAGCGATGATAAGTCCTGCCACTGATGGTACAAATGCAAGGCTTCCGGGAATATCCCTGCGCTGCGTGCACTTGTGTTCGGCACCCGGCGGGCAGATGCAGTCGGTTCTGCAGCTTATAGACATATCCTCTATCGGTCTTGTAGGCTTCTCCTCAGAGTATACCACCTTGAGCTTTTTCACGCCACGTTTTTTAAGCTCACGGCGCATGACCTTGGCAAGAGGACACATGCTGGTCTTATATATATCAGCCACCTTAAATGCACTTGCATCCAGCTTATTTCCTGCCCCCATACTGCTCATGATAGGGATATTTTTCTCCTGTGCCTTCATAACAAGCGCTATCTTTGCTGTGACCGTATCGACCGCGTCAACTATATAATCATACTCATCAAATGGAAATTCATCAGCATTTTCCGGCAAAAAGAAGCACCTGTGTGTCACGACACTCACATCCGGATTAATCTCATGAATTCTCTCTTCCATCACATCTGTCTTGTATTTTCCGACTGTCTTTCGGGTTGCGATAATCTGTCTGTTCAGGTTTGTAAGACACACCTTATCATCATCGATAAGGTCAATCGCTCCTACACCGCTTCTGACTAACGCCTCGCAGACATATCCGCCCACTCCTCCTATTCCAAATACTGCGACTCTTGCGCCCTTTAGCCTATCCATCGCCTCTTTTCCCAGCAAAAGCTGTGTTCTTGAAAACTGATTTAACATTTATTTCTCCTTTTCGTCTCTGACCACACCGACACCGGCAGAAATCAGGAGTCTTACTGTATTCTTAAGCATGCTCCAGTCATCCTTGGACAGCTCATCGGCAGCCTTTATCATCTCAATAAGCTGCCTAAATGACATCTGGTCAAGGTTCTCAAAATTGGAGTCCGATGCTATTGAAAAAAGCACATTTACAAACTGCTTACGCTGCGCCTCATCCATACTGCCTATCCAGTTTCTGAGTGTCTTGTCAAGGCGCACACTGTTTTTGTCAAGCCCATCCGCCTTTATAATACTTCCGCCCATTATCTCCCATGAAAAAGCATCATGCTGCAGCGGCCCCGAATTAGTGCTTCTTACCACCTCATAATCGTCCACATGCTCAAGCAATAAGCCAACAATGGATGACTGCGGCAGAAATGTCTCTATTCTGTCAAAAATTCTTTTGTAACCTGTCGTATATATCATCTTGTGATTGAAGCCCGGCCCGTCAAAATTAAACACCCTTATAATGACATCCTGCACCTCTTTATCCACATGCATGGCGGCAAACACTGCCAGATTTCCACCCTTTGAGTGCCCGCCTATCCACAGCTTTCTTGTATTGATGCTTTTATTGTTGATATTTTCTTCCTCTAAAACTTTACCAGCATCACATATATATGCTGCCACCTGCTTTAAATATTTTTTTGCCTTGTTCTGTCCCGGTGTCTCATCGAGATAGCTTAGATTAAAGTTTTCCTTCCAGCCGACCACCGAGTGGTCTGTACCACTGTAGGAAATGAAATATGTGCCATCAGGCAGTTCTATCGTAACCGCAGAAAACTGCGACTCCTCTTTTTCACTAATATCGTATATATAATATCTCAAAATGCAGTCAGCATAGCGCCTTGAGTGCGCCAGCTTTTGAAGCAGCCTCGCGGAGTGGCGGAAAAGATTAGGCATCTGCTCAATCTCATCATCACTGTGGTCCGCGCAGTAAAGGCTTGAAAGCTGTTTTATCGTAAGGTATGACTTCTTTGCATCCGGCATATATGGCTTCATCTGCACATAAATAAGCTGTGAAAAAATCAGTCCATCCACCTCATTTACATGCACCTCATCAAAGCCTATATCTCCACGCCAGTCAATATAATCCATGATATCTGCCATACAATGCCCTCCTGAAATATATCTGTCTTATTCATCATAGTGCTCTAGGAAGCTGTGCTTTATGCCATCCTTTTTATATGCTACAACCGTAGCCAGATTTACATTCTCCACACTCTTAAATATATTTGCCTCGACAAAAGGATTCACCTCTTTAAGCTTGGCAATGAGCTGTTTTATCTCAACACGCTTCGAGCGGTTTTCCTCATTATTACAGGTGGTACAGGTATCTGTAAACTTACATGCGCACTGTATGAAATGCAGACCATTGTAATCACGCCATGCCTTGATATCGTCCTCTCTGACTAAGTAAAGCGGTCTGATAAGCTCCATGCCCTCAAAGTTTGTGCTGTGAAGCTTAGGCATCATGGTCTGTACCTGTGCACCGTAGAGCATGCCCATGAGTATCGTCTCGATAACATCATCATAGTGATGTCCGAGCGCAATTTTGTTGCAGCCCAGCTCCTTTGCAAATGCATACAGATGCCCTCTTCTCATCCTCGCACATAAATAGCATGGCGATTTTTCGATATCATATACAGCATCAAATATATCCGACTCAAAAATAGTGGCAGGGATGCCGAGGTTTCTGCAGTTTTCCTCTATGACATGTCTGTTTGCCTCATTGTAGCCCGGATCCATGACGAGAAACTTCACCTCAAAATCAAACTTGTTGTGATGCTTAAGCTCCTGAAACAGCTTTGCCATGAGCATGGAATCCTTGCCGCCTGAGATACACACTGCAATCCTGTCACCCGGCTTTACAAGCTCATATGTATTTATCGCCTTTGTAAACTTGCGCCAGATGGATTTCTTAAATTTCTTTCTGATACTTAGCTCCACATCTGCCTTTATATCGCGCTCTGCCACCTCATCCTCTTTCATGGCATCAAGCAGCCAGCTTATATAGCCGCCATTTAAGCTTGCCGCATCAAAGCCTTTTTCTGTGAGATACTCTGCCACATCCACGCTCGTCTTACCACGGCTGCAGACTATGACAAGCTTCTTATCATGCAACACCCTCTCATCTGACTCTATTTCCTCTGCCTGAATATTGAGTGCTCCCTTTATGGCACCGTGAGCCACCTCTTCCTCACTTCTTATATCTATTATCTGGTAGCTGTTACTATCCAGCTTTTTAACTTCTTCTATACTAAGCTGCATTTTATTTCTCCTACATTATTTCCGCAATGACTTTATTTCCTGAAATATCCTGTACTCATAATATGCCGTCACCACAAGGATGAGCCCTATCATAATGAGGCTGTATACATCGCGGATTGCTATTCCAAACGCATCACACACGCATGGCACCAAAAGCCCCGCAGTAAAAACAAGCTTTACAAACGTCAAAAGCCTGAGTGAATACTTTCTGATATTTCCCACACACAGCTCCGCTGCTATGTGATTGAGCTTTTCCGGATAATGCTGCAGCCATGTGATTGCAATGTATACAAGCAAAAGCACAAGTATATTGGCCACAAACTTAAATACCTGTATGTGATAGCACACTCCATAATAAATCTGTAAGCCTATATACGCAAGAGCTAAAATAGCATCTATTGCCTCAAGCACTGCCGAAGCAAAGGTCATATCTCTTTTTCTCATATCAATCTACTGCCTTTCTTAACACCCTGACCACGTAAAAATAAGGTAAAACTATATTGTTTCGCTTTAAACTATCTAATTTTATCATATTATGGACTATCTTTCTAGAAAAATTGTGATATAATAATCAGGTTAAAGGAATTTTATTTAAAAATTTATAATACAACGAGGTTTAATCGAAAATGAGCAAATTAACAATACCAAAGAACTATTCTTCGGCACTGAATCTTCACGATACACAGCTTGCCATCAAGACTGTTAAGGATTTCTTCCAGGGCATGCTCGCACAGCGTCTTTCCCTGACACGTGTTTCAGCACCGCTTTTCGTTGATCCTACCACAGGCTTAAACGATAACTTAAACGGATATGAAAGACCTGTTACCTTCGGCATCCTTGAGCAGGGTGACAAGGAGGCTGAGGTCGTTCACTCTCTTGCCAAGTGGAAGAGATATGCATTAAAGAAATACGGCTTTTCTCTCGGCGAGGGCATCTACACAGATATGAATGCCATAAGACGTGATGAGGAGACTGACAATATCCACTCTATATTTGTTGACCAGTGGGACTGGGAAAAGGTCATCCGCAAGGAGGACAGAAACTTAGATTTCCTTAAGGAAACAGTAAAGACCGTATACAAATGCCTGCGCAAGACCGAGCAGTACATGGCTATACAGTACGACTACATAGATTTGATTCTGCCAAAGGATATCACCTTTATCACCACATCAGAGCTTGAGGAAATGTTCCCGGACAATACTCCAAAGGAGCGCGAGTATTATTTTGCAAAGGCAAAGGGTGCAATCTGTGTAATGCAGATTGGTGACAAGCTTGCAAACGGAGAGCCTCACGACGGACGTGCCCCTGACTATGACGACTGGGCTTTAAACGCTGATATCATCGTATACTATCCTGTTCTTGATATCGCACTTGAGCTTTCATCAATGGGTATCCGTGTAGATGAAAAAGCCCTAAAGGAGCAGCTTGACAAGGCCGGATGTCCTGAGCGTGCCAAGCTTCCATTCCAGAAGGCTATCCTCAACAAGGAGCTTCCGTACACTATCGGAGGCGGAATCGGACAGTCACGAATCTGTATGTTCTTCCTCAGAAAGGCTCATATCGGTGAGGTACAGAGCTCACTGTGGCCTGAGGAGACAATTAAGGCATGTGAGGAGCATGGTATTCAATTGTTATAATCTGCATGCCATACTTTACTGTTTGTTATTAGTCTGTATAAATTTAGTACACTATACTAATTAATTATTCCTGAATGTAACTAAAAACCTGCTGTGTCCATCATGCATGACACAGCAGGTTTTATTTTATCTATACAAACATCCTCCAGGCGGCTCTGATCTGCGAATGCAGCCTCTCAAACTGCCAGTGGGTATTGCTCTTTATGATACTGTTTGGATCATTTATAGTAAAGCCCTCATCATCATAGCCTGTGATCACCATAAAATGTCCCTTTTCTGTGAAATCTCCCGGACCGACATTTACGACAATCAGATTGCCCTCATCGAGCTTTTTCTTAAAAATATCCTCATCTACCTTTACGCTCTTTGCATTTACACCGTAGTGCCTGCAGCCCTTGCTCATAAGATCCCATGCACTTCCGGAGCCATCCACACTGTAGCCGGCCTCCTTTGCATACTCTGCCACCGCAAGAGGGGATGCCTGTGCATCATGTGTCAGATATAATACAACCATCGAAAGTGCAGTCGGACCGCAGCCACTCGCCGCAAAATAATTGCCACTGTACTTTTCATAGCCCCATCTCTTATCCCACTGCTGCAAAAGAGGTACTGTATCCTGCGAGGCCTCTGCAGTCAGATCAATATCATGCTCTTTCGAATGCTCCTTAGGATACTCATATATGAAGTCAATTGCCTCATCATTTTTCTTTGCAAGCTCCTTTAGCTGCCCCGGATACTTTGCACTGTGAAGTATCTCATCAAGCTTCGTTTCCTTGTCAGGCTCGCTGCTTTGCTCCGCAGCGTTTACATCAGCCTCTGAGCTGTTTTGATTTTTTTCTGAATCCATTTTAGATGCGGTAAGTGAATTATTATTCTTCTGCACATCAACATTCCCCGATTGCGTCTTATTATCAGCGCTTACCACAGCATCAGCTACAGGAACCAAAAGCTGCATGCCGCACGCCAGAAATGTTGTTATGATTATCGCTGCGCAAAGGACTATTGCGCCTATCTTCATGCGCCTGTTGCGACGCCTTGCATGTTTTATGCTTCCCTGCCTTCTATGAGTTTTCTTATGTGTCTTTCCCATTGTTCTCCTCTTACTATTACAGCTTATCAACCTCATCCATCCAGATACGTCCGCACGCATCAGAAGGCATCCTTAGGTCTCCTCTCGGTGAGACCGCCACTGTTCCTACCTTTGGTCCATCCGGCAGACATGAGCGCTTGAACTGCTGTGCAAAAAATCTGCGATAGAAGTTCTTAAGCCACTTAAGAATAAAACCATCATCATATTTTCCTTCAAATGCTATCCTTGCAAGGCGGTAAACCTTGGCAGGAGCATAGCCGCAGCGCAGCATATTGTAAAGGAAGAAGTCATGCAGCTCATAAGGTCCCACAAGATCCTCTGTCTTCTGTGAAATCTTACCGTTTTCAGGTGGTAAAAGCTCAGGAGAAACCGGTGTATCAAGCACATCAAGAAGTGTACTTTCCAGCAAATCGCTGCCACAGGTATCTGCATAGTATTTTACCAGATGACGCACCAGAGTCTTTGGAACGGATGCATTTACGGCATACATGGACATATGGTCTCCGTTGTAGGTGGCCCAGCCGAGTGCCAGCTCCGACAAATCTCCTGTACCTATGACCATTCCGTTTTCCTTGTTTGCGATATCCATAAGTATCTGTGTGCGCTCGCGCGCCTGTCCATTCTCATAGGTAACATCATGCACAGACGGATCCTGTCCGATATCCCTGAAATGTATATTTACGGCATCCTTTATATCCACCTCGATAAATGTAGCCCCAAGGCATTTAATGAGATTTACCGCATTATCATATGTGCGGTCTGTTGTTCCAAAGCCCGGCATGGTAACTGCCGCTATATCCTTGTGATCCTTTCCCAAAAGGTCAAATGCTCTTACCGTGACAAGCAGTGCCAGTGTGGAGTCGAGTCCTCCTGAAATACCGATAACTGCTGTCTTGCAGTTGGTATGCTCTAATCTCTTTTTAAGCCCCATAGCCTGAATCATAAGAACCTCATCACAGCGTCTGTCCCTGTCTGTCTTATCTGCAGGAACAAACGGAGCCGGGTTTACATAGCGGCTAAGAGTGGTATCCTTTACCTCAAGATCAAACTCAGCCCATCTGTGATCATCCTCGACAACAAATGTTGTCATCCTGCGCCTCTCAGTCTCTATTCTTTCTACATCAAACTCGCTGTATATGGTCTCATTTGTAAAGCGCTTTGACTCGGCAAGCACATTTCCGTTTTCACAGATGAGATTGTGTCCTGAATAGACCACATCCTGTGTGGACTCACCGTCTCCCGCTGACGCATAAATATATCCACAGATTAATCTGGCAGACTGTCCGCTCACAAGCTCTCTCCTGTATATTGCCTTGCCTGTCACCTCATCTGATGCAGACAGATTTACAATCACAGTGGCACCCGACATCGCGTGTCTGATGCTCGGCGGATTCGGAGTCCAAAGATCCTCACAAAGCTCCACCGCTATCTTAAGTTTTGGCAGCTGCTTGCAGCTAAAAATAAAATCAGTATCTACAGACACCTGCTGTCCATTTTTCAGTGTGACATATGTGCTTAAGTTTTCTCCCGATGCAAAATGCCTTGCCTCATAAAACTCATTGTAATTTGGCAGAAATGTCTTTGGCACCATGGCAAGCACCTCTCCGCGCGATACAACTGCCGCCATATTATAGAGCATGCCGTTTATCTCATATGGAAGCCCTATGAAAAATATGCCGTCAAGGCTCCTGCTGTAATCAGCTATTCCTATAAGCTCATCCTCTGCTGCTGCTATGAGCTTATCCTGCCAGAAAAGATCCTGACAGGTATATCCGGTAATGCAAAGCTCCGGGAAAACAACCACCTTTGCCCCGTTGTCAGTGCACTCCTTCATAAGAGCTTTAATAAGCTGTCCGTTGTATACAGTATCAGCCACCTTTACCTTTGGTGTCGCTGCAGCGACCTTTATATATCCGTCCTTCAATTAGCGCATCTCCTTCAACTCATCCACCGTAAACTCATATGCCTTATTACAGAACTGGCACTTTACCTCAATGCTCTCGCCATCTGCGATAATGGAATCAAGATCCTTTTTGCTCAGTGTGGAAAGTGCTCTGCTCACACGCTCCTTTGAACAGTCACAGTGGAAGCGTGTCTCTGTCGTATCTGTGATTTCAAGCCCGAAATCCCCTAAAATTTCCTCAAGTATCTGCTCCGGAGTCAGCCCCCTGTCAAGCATCTGTGTCACCGAATCAATCTCTGTGATTTTCTTTTCAAGCCTGTCCACAACCTCATCCGGTGTAAACGGCATAAGCTGGATGATAAATCCGCCTGCCTGCTTTACGCTCTGGTCCTTATCCACCAGCACGCCAAGACCAACCGCCGACGGAATCTGCTCAGATGTGGCAAAATAATAGGTCAGATCCTCAGCTATCTCACCTGTTTTAAGCTCACACTGACCTGAATACGGCTCCTTTAAGCCCATATCCTTTATGACGGTAAGTATTCCAAGATCAAGCGCTCCACCCACATCAAGCTTGCCTGCCGCATTGAGTGGCAGCTCAACCTGTGGATTTATGGCAAAGCCCTTTACATTGCCGTGCGAATCTGCTGTGACGGTAAGTCCCTTTGCAGGTCCGCTGCACTGTATCTGAAGAGTTATGATATCCTTATCGCCCTTCATCATAGCGCCCATCATGGCTCCCGCAGAAAGAAGTCTGCCAAGTGCCGCCGTCATGACAGGTGTTGTCATGTGATCCTCTCTGGCTGTCTCCACCATCTCCCTTGATGTTACAGCAAATGCTCTGATATTGGCATCCGCCGCTGTTGCTCTTACTATATAATCTGACATAATTTACCTCTCATTATCTAATTCTATCCTTTATGTGCAATTACAGTGACCTTCTCACTGTCACACTTCACCTGATCGTCTGTGTACGCATCATACACTGCATCAAACACAAGTCCCGACTGCTCAAGAAGCTCCTTAAGCTCTGAAATCTCATAGCATCTCTGGAAATGAGTTTCCTCAAACTTCTTGTAGATGTCATCCTCATCCTCTGACTGCTCCTTTATAAAAAGTGTCAGGTCATACTCGTTTATTTTCTCATCTGCATCATAATAATTGTCCCATATAAAGCTGCCCTCATCACGGTTTTCAGCTATGGTATTATCAGCCATGAGCACCTCATATTTATATGGAGTATTGATATCAAATATAAAAATGCCACCCGCTTTAAGACATTCGCTCACGCAGAAAAAAACTGCCTGCAGATCATCAGGCTCAAGAATATAATTGATACTGTCGCATGCGCTTATGACGGCACTCACCTTTTCTCCGGGTTCAAACTCTCTCATATCCTGCATCAGATAAAGGATTCTGTCATCCTCTCTCTCAAGCGCCATATCAAGCATGTCAAAAGAATTGTCAATGCCTATCATATCATAGCCTGCATCTGCAAGAAGCGTGGTAAGCTTTCCCGTACCACAGCCTAAGTCCACGACATATCCACTGTCTATGCCATTTGCACGCAGTTTTTCGACAATATATCTGCCCCACTTCTCATATGGCACATTGTCCATGAACATGTCATACACCCGGGCAAAACTCGTGTATGCTTCCATAATTACCTCATTTCGTGTTTCTATTTACCGTAACTATATAATAACAATTAAATGTCTTAAAATCAAGGTTGATATAAGGCACAAAAACCATTATACTAAGCATATGATTGATAATTACGAACACTACATAACAAAAAACATCAAAGCATTTTACAAAAGGCGTCTTTTCTCCCCGATTGTATACATCATTCTGCTTACCGTGCTATGGTTTGCATTTTCACTAGGAGATATTTTATCGCCCATACATATTGATGATTCTGTCAGCTTTGAAGCTGCATACAAAGATTCGGACAGGTATGTAAAAACCACCCTTAAAAAGCTTTACTTTACCGGCTACACCATGAAGGACGGCAGCGATATCAAGGGCTATTACTACTACTGCATGCGCGATGAGCACTGCTCTATTGTTCTGCTTGCACCATCCACCTGTGAGGAGGGTCTGCCCTCTATCGACAAGCTCACGGTGGTCGGTAAAATCGTAAAGGGCAAGGGCACCTACACACAGTTTGTAAATAAACTGTCGAAGGATCTGAGTTGGGATTCCAAAGGACTCTCCGATACCATAACAGGCTGCTATCTTAATGAGCCTGAGTACCATTTGAAAACTACCATTTTTATGTTTGTTTTTTATTTTGGCACTCTTATCTATGCTGTTATAAGCCTGATATTCTATATCCTGTGCATCAGGTTTCCTGTTTTGGCACCGGTATGTCAGAATCTTGTTGTATTCGGCAATCCGCACACGCTGCTTGCCGAGGCTGAGGAGGAGCTTGCGACACTGCCACAGCTTGCCACCGAGGATATGTTTATCACAGAGCACTATTTTATCATGACCTCGCCTTATGGCAATGCCATCGTGCCTATCAAAGAGATTTTATGGATTTACAAATACTCTACCCTGCACAAGATCCTGTGGTATCATTTCAGCATATCATATACACTGCATATTTCCGCAAATAAGCATCTGTATATTCATTGTCCGAAGAACACGAAGTCTGATATCGATGGTATCATCGATTATCTGGCTGAGGCTAATCATGATATTCTGGTTGGTTTCAGTGAGGAAAACAGATTGAAGGTGCAGGCTGTTCAGGGGAAACCGCTGCATATTGAGAGGCTTCTTGCGTGGAAGAAGAAATAAAGCGTTTTAAGTTTATTGGATTAAATGACAAAGCCTCGCAGGAGCACTTGCTGCAAAATACGCTCATACTAAGCGGATTTTACAGCAGTGTTCCTGCGAGGCTCCTGTTTGTTGCAGTGTCCAGAGATTTTTGCTATTTTTTAAAATCCCAAATAGATGCCTGTCCGCACCGCATATCTGCCACTAAACGAATACTGAAGATTTACCAATACCGCTGTCTGTATAAGTCCTGTTGCCTCATATACAAATAATGGAATAACAGATACACAAAGCCCCATCAAAGTAACACTACTACAAATAACGCTAATAAATGTAGTTATCAACAGGTCTGTAATCGTTTTGGTAATATTTTCATCAAAATTTTCGTAAAAATTTAATGCCTCTAATTGACTTGAGACATAATCAAAAGTCTCTTGTGATAATTTCTCGTCATCAGATGCCGTATAATAATGTTCATCAAAATATGCTTTAATTAATGGTGCAATACTTTCAACTGCTCCTTTTGTATTATAGCCGTTAACGCCTGCCATTGCTATATCCTGCCTACTGAGAGACAATGTTTGATCAACTGTATTTATAGCATTTAAATTAGAAACATAGTCAATATCAGAATATACAGCACTTCCAAGACCTGCTAATGCCGTTGCCCAACTCGACAAATTTGCACTTGATAAAAAAGTATTATACGCTTGGATATCATCGGTAGAAATAATATATGGTAAATCATTATTTGTTGGCGCACGTCCAGGTCCATCTATGTAATGTGATAAATATAAATAGGTTAAATAATTTCCAAAATCCTGCCCATTTTGGTCTGCACCTTGATAAAAATCCGAATGAAAATACTGCAATGCTACTCCATATATATTTTCTATTCGTTGCCGCTGTTTCCCATTTGATGATGGTGGATTTCCATTATAGCTCTCATATGTTGTAATCCCGCTATCGTCAATACCACTATCTGACTGTTCCATTACAAAACTCCCAGTATATGATGCTGTCTTCACTTGTGTTACTTTATAAAAATTATCTTCACGCGGTGTAAATTGGAACAATCCATTTATTTCACTATCATTGAGTCCCAATTCTTCCAACTGCAAAACAATACTATCCATACCTTCCAAAAGAGTATTTAACTGTTCAGCACTTAATCCTTCATTACCTGCTGCATTAACATTCATGGATTGAACCATAACAAGACCTAATGATAAAATTACTTAAAATATCCTCTTGCACATTTTTTTACTCATATAACTGCCTCCTTTGGTCTATTTTTTGCCTATCCCACACAAAACAAAACTCCTTAATTAAAAAACCTTTTTTTACTTCTACA
>ERZ835980.605-NODE-605-length-48043-cov-4.913895_pt1 | contig 48043 bp, 80 predicted proteins | sample MGYA00519943_ERZ835980 | MGnify/ENA primary metagenome ERZ835980 (study PRJEB31850, sample SAMEA3708791) | human gut metagenome | biome: human gut; feature: human-associated habitat; material: faeces | place: China | collected 2014 ... | reverse complement strand
TATCCGGAAATAACGAACGATGTCAGGAGAATCATAAACTATGAGATCGAAAACGCACTCCAAAGGCTTGCAGAGTTTAAGCTGGATAAGTGAGCTGCAGATCAAAAAATGGCAGAGCGCGTTAAAAGAAATCAGCAAAAGGGCCTTTGAACAGTTCAGACCGCCTGAAAGAATGACAGTATCCGAATGGGCAGACCGAAATAGGGTCCTGCCGGTTGGATCTACATCAAGACCAGGTTTATGGTCCACAGATTTTGTACCGTATATGCGTGCCATAATGGACGCATTTGCAGATGAAAGCATTGAGGAAATTGCTTTTATCAAGGCATCTCAGACCAGCGGAACAGAAAGTGCGCTGAATATGCTGGGATATACCATAGATCAAAAGCCGCATCGTCTTCTATACGTAATGCCGGACGAAGACACCTATAGAGAGTTTTCAGAAGAACGCCTGCAGGTAATGCTTACTTCCTGCGACTGCTTCAAAGGCAAGTTTGATGAAAATGCAAGCCGTGATGGCTTCTTAAAATTCCGTGGCGGTTTTTGTAAGCTGACAACGGCCAATTCTCCTAGTAAACTGGCGAGTTTATCTATACCGTATATCATCATGGACGAGATAGATAAATATCCGCGCTGGTCTGGACGGGAAGCAAATCCTATAAAATTGGCCAGAGAACGTTCTAAAAACTGGCCAGGAATGAATAAGCTGGTGCTTATTTCCACACCGACGCTGAAAGAGGGCAATATTTATAAAGCCTACATGGAATCCGATATCAGATTCAGGTACCATGTACCGTGTCCGCATTGTGGGCATATGCAGCCATTTTTGTGGGAAAATGTGAAATTTGACAGCAAAGAACCCGCAACGGTAGTCGAATATGCTACTCATTACGAATGCTGCGAATGTCATGGCGTTATCAAGGACCATCATAAACCGGAAATGCTCAGGCATGGTAAATGGATTCCGGAAAATGAATGTAAGGGCAGACCGAAAAAGATTGGTTTTGCTATAAATTCTATCTATAGCCCGTGGATCACATTCGGACAGGTGGCGGCAGAATTTCAGCGCAGTAAGAATGATCCGGCAGACCTTATGAATTTTATCAATTCATGGTTAGGTGAACCGTGGGAAAACTTGTCTGCCAATATGGACATTGGCAGCGTTATGGATTCACGCACGGAAGTACCAGAACACGTTGTTCCCCGGTGGGCACAGCTCCTTACTGCAGGCGTGGACGTTCAAAAAGATTATTTTTACTGGACGATACGTGCATGGGGCGCCAAACTTACAAGTCAGAATATTGCTTATGGTATGGCCCGGAGCTGGGAAGAACTGGAAAGCATTATGGACAAATTCTGGCCAGACGAAGAAGGGGAGCTGCGCTGGCAGGTTCAGGCATACTGTGTGGATTCCGGCTATAGAACGGACGAAGTATACGAATACTGCAATAATCATCACGGGATAGCGATACCGTGTAAAGGTTCAAGTTCGCCGATGGTAGGAAAGTACCGTCCTGCGAATGTAGAGCCGAAAATAAAAGGCGTAAGGCCGTCGCTTTTGTATATCGTCGATACTGACCAGTACAAAAATGTTATCGTATCACGACTGCATAGACCCATTGGAGTGGGAGCATGGATGCTGAATCGGGATACGGAGCTCGTATACGCAGAGCATTTGACTGCGGAACACAGAGTTATCCGTACTAAAGGCGGCAGACAGGTCGAGATGTGGGAGAAAAAGACTTCGGCGAAGCAAAATCACTGGTGGGACTGCGAAGTATACGCATTTTTGGCGGCAGATCTCGTGCATGTGTCCCTTTTAGATGATTTACCGGAAGAAGGAGGGGAATAAACGGTGTCTACAAAAGCAGAAAGAATAAAAGAAAGGCTTAAAAATGTCGATGCGGCGATAAATCGGGTATTGACAGCAGGGCAGAGGATTAAAACACCGACCTCTGAGGTCGAAAATGCCAGTTTGGCAGTTTTGAGAGAAGAACGCCTTTACCTGGAACAGCAATTAGCACAGGAGGAAGGGACCGGAAGCAGTAATGACAGGATGGTCAAGGGATTTTTTTGTGGATAGGAAGATAAAAAATGTCAAATAACGTGAGAAATCCAACTACAGAATCAAATCTTAACTTTTTAGACAGGGCGATAGCAATATTCAGCCCACAAATAGCCTATGAACGAATGCGGTTCAGGAATGCGTTGAATAACGGACACAAAGCTGGCGGGCAAAGCGCAAGCAGAGCAAACTGGACCCCGATTATCGGCACCGGAGAAAGTATAAATAAAATTTCAAGGGACAGAATGAGGGCGAGAGCCCGGGATGCAGAACGGAACAGCGATATTGCTAATGGCATTTTGCTTGCGTATCGGCGGAATATCGTAGGTCGTGGCTTTAATTTACAGTCACGGACAAAAAACGAGGCGTTCAATGAGCTGGCGGAGAAGCTTTGGCGGCGCTGGTCTAAACCGGAAAATTGTGACCTTACGGGCCAGCAGTCTTTGCGGGAAATGCTGAATATGATAGTTCAGCGTTATAAAGTAGACGGCGGTATCTTAATAATCAAAACCTATGTCAAAGACGCTAAATATCCGTTCAAAATACAAATCCGAGAAGTTGACGATATCGACGGTCTGGGGCGTATACAGGCAGATAATGGCAATGTGGTCGTCAATGGTATTGAGCTTGATAAATATAACAGACCAACGGCTTATTATCTGAAAAAGACTGATCCTAATGGCTTCACAAACTACGAGATAGAGCGTGTGGAAGCAGAAAGGGTATTGTTCTTTTGGCAGCGGCAAAGACCCAGTGAATACCGGGAGATATCCAGTCTGGCAAGAAGCCTGCCCCGAATCAGGGATACTGACGACTACCTGGAAACAGTAAGTTTCGCTCACAAAATAGCGGCAAGCTTGGCGCTGGTGATCACACAGAAGTTTCCTGATGGAATAGTTGGCGGTATGGGAAGGAGTTTGCAGACCTTTCTAGACAAATTTGGCACACCAATGCCCCCGGAAAAGAAAATACAGGGCTTTGGCGGTGGGGATATCCTTTACCTGGAGCCCGGGCAGGATGCAACCAGCGTTATTCCTACCGGCGCTGCAGCTGAAACCAAAGAATTTACCACTACTCAACAGCGGCTTGCTGCGGCAGGTCAGGGATTATCCCATGAAAGCGCGAGCCGTGATGTAAGCGAGGTCAACTATTCTTCGGCCCGTCAAAACCTGTTAGAAGATGAAAAAACCTATCTGGATATACAAATGTCGCTGATAGAACATGTTTTAAGCAAGATGTATGAAGAAGTCATAAAAAGTTCGTATCAGGCAGGGCTGATCCCGGTATCGGAATATCCTGATTTTTGGACTAACCTTGACGACTATTTGGAACACGAGTTTATTCCGCAGGGGATGCCGTGGATTGACCCGCAGAAAGAGGCCAATGCCAAAAAGATCGGCATAGAATCAATGACGCTGACCCGAAAAGACCTTGCGGCGAGCGAGGGTAAGGATTGGAAAGAGCAGCTGAAACAGCTGGCTGCGGAAAAACAGATGATGGAAGAACTGGGCTTGGAATATCCGGTAATGAAAACAACGAAAGGAGCTGATACAGATGCCACAAAAGAAGATAACGGCGGAACAGGCGGCGACAGCCCCAAGAATGAGGGGAGCGACACTGATTGATTTTAACGCCGAAAACAGGAGTGCAAGGCTATCTTTTGCCTCTGAAACACCAGTAAGAGACTATTGGTACGGTAAGGAAATACTGCGTGTGAATGACACTGCTATGGGCAGTGAACGGTTTAAAGCCGGAGTTATGCCGGTTTTGTTCAATCATAACAAAAACCAGGTCATAGCCAGGGTAGACAAACTCTGGACCGAAAACGGCCGTGCTTATGCAGATATTACCTTCGATGATGATGATTTTTCAGAAAACATTATGCGTAAAGTTGCCAGCGGCAGCCTGCGAGGCGTTTCCGTAGGCTATGACATTATGGATTACAGCATTCTCAAACGTGACGAAACCAGTTCTGACGGTATCGAAGGACCGGCATTGATTGGGGACAAATGGGAAGCGTTTGAAATCAGTATTGTATCTATACCAGCAGATGCCACCGTAGGAGTGGGGCGAAGCAGGTTATATGATCCCAATTATTTCCGCGCTCTGGGAGAAGGAAAAGAACCTGAACCGGAAGACGGAGATAACTCGGAAGATAAAAATGCTTCCGAAAGTTCCCGCGCTAAAAACGACGGCGAACAACAAGACGATAAAAAAGGAGATGGAGAAAAAATGACACCAGAAGAAAGAGAAGCCTTAGAGCGTGAAGCTAAGGCAACCGCTAAAAAAGAAGAATTTCAACGCCAAAATAACATCCGTATTTTGTGCCGTAACTTGAAAATCGAGGAAAAAGATATGGATGAAATGCTGAACGATGCGACCTGCACTATTGAGAAAGCTAATGAACGTGCCCTTGCTATTATGCAGGAACGGTATAAGCCAACTGACCCGCCGAAATGTAAAGTTACCGAAGACGAAGCGGACAAAAAACGTGCGGCTATCGTAGACGGCCTGTTCCTGAGACATGGCGGCGTATTGGAGAAACCCGCTCCGGGTGCGGATGAATTCCGCAATCGTCGTTTTGTGGATATTGCTCGTATGGTACTGGAAGATGCGGGTGAGCGCGGTATTAACGTTCTTACTGAACGTGAACTTTTAAAACGTGCGCTGACCACTACCAGTGCGTTAGCTTCTATTGCAGATAATATCGCACACAAGAGTATGTCCAGCGGTTATGTTGAGGTTGGAACTACTTATCAGGAATGGACGCAAACAGGCAGCAACAGCGATTTCAAACTAGCTAAACGCTATCTTATTTATGACGCTATGGCGCCGGTACAAATTCCGGAAGGCGGCGAATTCAGCTACAGCGAACTGCAGGATGCTTCTGTTGGCGTACAACTGGCAACCTATGGCGACGCTACGAATTTCAGCCGTGAAATGATGATCAACGATGATTTGGGTGTTCTGACTTCTGTGCCTCGTCTGATGCGCGCTTCTATGGAACGCTACAAGAACTATCTTGCATATCAGGCATTGGTGAAAGCAGAAAACTACAGCAATGACAAGGGCAATCTGGGAACTGCTGCGGCATTGTCTGTAAAATCCCTGGGCGAAGCTAAAAAACTGATGCGTAAACAAAAGCTGGGCGAAAAAATGGTACTCAACATCGTGCCGAAATATCTGATCATTCCGGCGGCGTTGGAAACTACAGCAGAACAGCTTTTGACCTCTACCGCTGATCCGGAAGGTAAAAATAGCGGTGTAAGCAATCCGGCTAACAGAAGCCGCAGTAATTTAGAGCTGATCGTAGATGCTACTTTGGACGAATTGAGCGGCGAAACCGCTTATTATCTGGTAGCAACCAAAGGGCAGGTCCATACCATTGAAGTCTGCTATCTGAACGGTAATTCTGCGCCGATCATTGAAACTGGTACAGACTTTAACACTTTGGGCATCAAATTCCGTATGTATCACGATTTTGCAATCAATGTTTTAGATACTCGTGGCCTGGTAAAAAATCCGGGTAAATAAGCTATAAGGAGTGATTGAAAATGTTGTTTAGACGACAAGGTGAGAATCTTGATTATGTATGCACTGAGGACGTTGTACGAGGTGATATTATCGTCATTAATGACGTTATCGGTATTGCTGCGACAAGTGCGTCTACCGGTGATTTGATCGCCGTCTATATGGAAGGTGTATTTGCGCTTCCAAAAGGGGAAGAAGAACTGAAACAAGGCAAAAAAGTTTATTACGACAAAACCACTAAAAAAATTACAGCAACCGCACCTGCGGCGGCAGCGGCATTATCCGAAGCAGAAGAACCTGCAGCGTTAGCAGAAGACGATAAAGTCCTGGCTGGTATCGTATGGGAAGACGCGGCTTCTTCTGCCGGTAAGGTTTTTGTAAAAATCAACTAAATCAGGAAGGCGGCTTAGTCCGCCTTCTTTCTAAGGTGGATCATATGAGCATAAAAGAGGCGGTCAGAGAATCAATATGGCAAAGTGAATTAGTCGAACCCGTGATATATAACGGCAAAGAAGTACCTGCAATAGTCAATATCGGATCGGCGGCAGCGGTACGAAAAAACTTTTTTCGGAATACTACGGTAAATGATGCGGTTCGAGATGAAGCAGAATTTACTTTCTTGGCTGAGGATATTCAGGGGTTTAAACCGGGAGATAAGATAATCCACAAAAACAGTGAATGGCGGGTTGATAAATTATCTCTTTGGGACACGATAGCCGATACCATAGTTTTGTCGTGCTCTAAGAATAATAAGGGCTTTGCGAGAGGATTTGAGAAATAATGTATTTCAAAATCACGTTGGAAGATAATATAACACCGCAGATAAAACGCTGGCTACAGGATAATCCGAGGTTTATAAGAAGCGTTTTGAAAAGTACGGGCTATATGGTCCAGAAGCAACTGAAAAAAGACATCCGCGGTGATTTCCCTGGCCAAAATTGGAAGGAACGCTGGCCACTCGCAGAACGTCAGAAACTGGTAAAAACCGCACCGGAAGAATGGTACGGGAAACTGCGTAATGCGTTAGGTTATGCCTATAATGCCTCTAATAATAGCGTAAGTGTTGGCTGGATAAGCCGTACAGCGGCTTATGAGGGCAACAGGCAGGAGTTCGGTTATACGAAACTGGTAACTCCGGGAATGCGGAGAGATTTCCACAGGAAAGGCATTCATTTAAGGCCGACGACAGAAACCCTGACAACGCCAGCACGGCCGTTCGTTGAAGAATCGTATATGTTGATCGCACCGGCAATACCAGGCTATGTAAGGCAGCGAGTGCAGGAGTATATGGAAAATGGCGGTTTTGATAAAAAGAAAGGAAAGGGCCGTAAATATACGGTGTATAAGAATTTAAATGCTGCAGCAGATTAATATGGTTGAAATGAGCCGGAAATTGGCAGAATATCTGAAAAACTCTCAAACATTGGATGATTATTGCCAGCAGGAATTCGGCAAAGGAATAACTGTTGCTGTAGAATATGCCAATACAAACGAAGTACCGGATATAAATTCAGTCCCGTATCTGATGTTTTATAATGCGGGGAAAGTCGAAGGGCTGGCAAAACAGGCTGAATATTCCTGCGATCTTGTTGTTGGTGTATCAAGTGAAGCAGCAGGCGAAGATAATTACGTTGTTACCGACAGTGAGGTTTACATCCTGAGAAGTTATAAGCTGGCATCTGACATCATACAGATAATTCAGCAGGAGCTTAATAACTACAAGGATAAAAAGCTTCCTCCGAAGGTATTTCAAGTCGTATTCACTGGCGAAGTGGACCAGGCGGGGCGGTTATGGACGGCTTTAATACATTTGGAATGGGAGTTTGAGCAGATTTTAGGACCGATAGGTATGACAGATTTTTAATAAAAATGAGAGGTGAAATAAAATGGCAAATGGCGAACAGCAACAAGGCGTATATACGCAAAGCTTGATTGCTTTTGAGGATGCATATAAAACAGATCCCAGTGATTTAGCGACAAGGGCAATTTCATTACCGTTCAATTCTAATGCCCTGACTGCAACACAAAATAAAACAGATCCAAGTACCATTACAGGGCGGCGTGACCCTGTCGAACCGATTATGGGTAATATCGACGTAGCAGGACAACTTGTAGCTCCGGTAGATGGAACATCTTTTGGCTATTGGCTTATGGCTATTTTTGGTGAACCGACTACCACTGCGGGAGATACCGGCGGCACATACAAACATGTATTTAAGCCGTCCCGGAGACAGCCCTCGCTGATTATAGAAAAATCATTTCCTGATATTGGCGTTTATGCAAAATACAGCGGCTGCAAGGTAAATACTATGAGTATTACCGTTGGCGGCGACGGAGAACTGACGGCAAATATCGACATGATGGGAGCAAATGAAACTATTCTTGATGCTACTATCAGCTCGTCCCCGAGAACCTTGAATTTTGACCGTTTCAGTAACTTTATGGCTTCGTTTAAGATCAACGGAGAACTTGTCGCTATTTGTACCGAAGTATCTATGGAAATGAATATGAACCTTGACGGTGATACTTACGCTATAGGTGGCAAGGGGTTCAGGGCAGCATTGAATGAAGGTATCTTGAATCTTTCCGGTAGTATGACCGCATTTTTCACCGATGATACGTTTATCAAATATGCGGAAGAAAGCACTACTATCAGTGCGGAAATTCTTTTTGAAACAGGTGATTTTAGCCTTTCTTTCCTGTATCCGGAAATGAAAATTTCTCGAAATACGCCAAGTATTGACGGGCCTACAGGAATCAAACAAACGCTGGATTACAGCGCATTTTATAAAGAAAATGCGCAGAACAGCAGCGTAGTTGTAACTTTGATCAATAAGACTGAAAAATACACTAAAACAGTAGAAGCGTAAGGAAGGAGCAGGAAAAATGGCTAAGAAAGTATTGTTGGAATGCAGAGCTATGACATGGGAAGAAAATGTGGAATATAACGAATTCTCGGACAGCCTTGCAGAAAATAAAGTATCCGGAAAAGAATATCTGAGCAAAATTGTTCCGTGGGTAATGGAACATGTGTACGGGGTGAAAGATATAAATAGTTTTTCTCCCGGTGAGCTTATGGCTATTTATACAACTACGGTCAGTCTGACAAGTAATATTCGTACGGACGAAATAAAAAACTTGAAGACCTCGACAAATGGCAGCGTGAGCGAGGCGAATATTGTAAAGACTGCCGACGTCTCCGGGAAATAACAAAGCAGCCGCTTGACTGTGAAACCTGCAAATACCGACCGCCGGAGCTTATGGAAGGAAACAGGGAAGCAATGATGGCGTGGTATTTGATAAGGAATTGTAAACGTTGTGCAATAGGTATTGGCGGTGCTGTTCCGCAGGGTGTGGACTGGCAGAGTGCAAGCTACATTTTTGATCGGTACAAAATCAGGGTTAGTGAACTGCTGATGGAGAAATTACAGAAGTTGGAAGATATTGAAATACAGGCGTTTATTGAGAAGACCAGGAAAGAAAATCCGGTAAGGAAAGGAGTAGTAAGAAGTGGCTAATGTTATAGAAACAAGGATTTTGTTAGCGTTAACGGACCTTTTAAGTCCAGGGCTTTTAAAAGCTCAACAAAATTTATCTAATCTGAATAAAACCGCTTCTTCTACATCCAGTATTTTTCGTGGTATTACTGCGCAGGCGGCTGGTGTTACTGCGGCTTTGACTGGTATGTATACTGCAGGCGGAGCTATAGGTGAGCTTATAAAAGCTCCCTATGAGTTTGCCAAAAACATGGAAACGAATCAAATCGGTATATCCGGTATATTACAGTCTATGACTGAACTGGATGGAAAAACACTGGAATGGAATTCAGCAATGCGGATATCTAATGGTATCCTAAAAGATTTAAACGATGCCGCATTAAGAACAGCTGCAACCAGTGAAGATTTAATTGAAGCATTCCGGGCCCTGCTGGGACCAGGTCTTGAAGCCGGTATGACGATAGACCAGCTGAAAGAATTTACAACTGTTGGTGTAAACGCGGTAAAATCATTAGGTTTGCCCCGAAATCAGATCGTCCAGGAATTACGTGATATGGTGCAGGGCGGTATCCGTCCTCAATCCAGTACGCTGGCAACCTCTTTGGGGCTTACAGATGCCGATATCAAAAAAGCTAAAAACAGTGCAGAAGGTCTGTACGCCTTCCTTATGAAACGTATGGAAGGTTTTAAAACAGCAGCTTTGGAAACGCCGAAAACTATGGCTGGCTTGACGGATCAAATCAAGGAAGGCTACACAAGAACATCTGCAATAGCTACGGAACCCTTATACGATTATTATAAGGAAATACTGGAAGATATAGCCGAACTGTTCTTAAATCAGAAGACTTTTGAGTTGAATTCTGAAACCGTTGATAATATCAAGGCGTTTAGCGAACATGTTGTTAACGCTGCAAAAGGTATGGGTGAGCTGGGTAGTGCGGCTAGTACCATTGTTACTCCCGCTCTGGAAAAAGCCGGTACAGCCGCAGGTTTTTTAGCGGATCATACTAAAGAGGTCGGCATAGCTTTTGCGGCGTGGAAAATTGGTAACGTTGCTTTAGATATTGCGAATGTAGTTACGCAGACTAATAATGCATATCAGGCGCAGACTTTGCTGGGTACGGCGGTACAGAAGGTCAACGGCTACTGGAATCAAAATAAAATAGCGGCACAGGGAGCGTATCAGCAGGAGATACAGGCGGCAAAAAATGCGGCGGTGGTAATCGAACAGGCTGAACGCCAAAAACAGACAGCACAAAAAACAAGCGCAATAGTCAGTGATGCTGTTGTTAAGGCGGCGCGCAAAGATAATATGAAGTTGGCAGATGACCTTGCTCTTGCGGCTGTACATTATCAAAAACTTGGTGTATCCGCACAAGAAGCAGGGAAATTGCAACTGCAGGCTGCGCGGCAAGCGGCTAAAGGGCAACTGGATCTGGCAAGACAAACCCTTGATGCTCAGGAAAAACATATTTTAGCAGCAAATGCAGCATTAGAGCATGGAAAAAAACTGCAAAAGATGCAAAATTATGCGTTAGGAGCTGGCAGTGCATTGACAGGTCTAGGTGTTACTGTTCAAATGCTTACGGATGATACTAACGATTTTGCACAAAGTATGGGAGATACAGCTATAAATGTAGGTATTGCAATAAGTGCCATTGGTGGGCTTATAGGCTGGCTTTCTAAGTTGTCCACTGCATATAAAGAAGTTGCAAAAATGGGAGCTGCAGCAGGGCTTCTTACAACATTGGGTACTGCTGGTGGTACAGCTATAGGTACAGGGTTGGCTGTTGGTGCCGGGACGGTTGGTATTTATGCAGGGATGAATGGTTTATCTCTGGATGATGTATTGCATAGATACGAGCTCGCATTGTCGAACACAGCAGATAATAAATATTTGTCTCAGGGTGAAAGTGATGATTGGGACTTAATAGAAAATCCTTATTTCAATCCGAGGGCTATGACAGAAAACGCCGTAAAAGCGGCGAAATGGACTTATGATCCCGATGCGGCATTAAAAGAAGCAATGGAAGAAGCCAAGAGATTAACACTGAAAGATTTTGGCGATAAATCCGCTGAGAAAGAAGATAAGAAGGCTAAAGCGGCGGCAGACAAGGCACTGAAAGAGCTTACAAAGTGGAAAACTAAAATAGATGAACTCACTAAAGATCTGGATGTCGATATAGCCGAGCTTACGCAGTCCCCACTGGAAATAGCACAAGCTAAACTCGAAGCGCAGATCGAAGAAATGAATTCGACTGTTGAACGGGCAAAAGTAGCTGGTGTAGATGCTGCAGAAATAGGTGCTGTTCAGGAAAAGATAAATAAGTATCGGGAACTGAAAGAAGCTCAGAATAATCGTGACTGGGTAACTGAAAGTCATAACATGGAAATGGAACGCCTGCAGGCGTTGGAAGACAGTTACGGAGATTACTACAGCAATATTGACGCTATGCGTATGGCAGAGCTGGAAAACTATAAACAGCAGTTAGCGAAGATGTTGGAAAGCGATAAGCTGACGCAGGAAGAAATGCTTCGTATCCAGCAGGAATATGCAGCGGCAAGTCAGGATCTTGTTGAGGCACAAGCTTCAGATATGGCGGCTTCATGGGAAAATGCTTTGGACGTGGTAAAAAACTATCAGGCAGATTTTTACCAAACTTATGTAGATGGCTTTGACAGCATTATCGGAGAGTTTGAAAGCTTTGGTCAGAATATGATCACCGAACAGCAGTCTTTCTCCGAGGCATCTAAAGAATTGTTTAAAAACCTTACTAACGACATTCTCAATATGATGATGAAAGTCATAATGCAGGGTTTGGTTATGAATGCCATTATGAGTATGTTCGGTATCGGTGGCGCCAATAATATAAAAACGGCTGCTAATGGTATAAGATATCAGGATTTTGGCGGGACCATAGTTTCCAGTGTACCTTCCAGCACTTTAAAGATAGGTGGAGGAACAAGAGCTAAAGGCGGTTATTCTTCTCCCGGACTATATCTGGTTGGAGAAGAAGGCCCGGAAGTGGTTGATTTTAGCACGCCGGGGCGGGTATACACCGCAGCGCAAACAAAAGCAATGTTCAGCGGCGAAAGCCGGAGCGACAGCAATAATATCAACATCAAAGTAGAACTTATCAATGAAAGTGGTACTCCACTCGAAGCACAGCAGACATCAACTACTTGGGATGGCGAAAGTTATGTTATAGGCATACTTATAAAAGCTATAAGCACTAATAGAGGCGGTATTAAAACACTCTTGAAGGGGGTGGCTAATTCGTGATCACGTTTCCGGAAATACGGGCTCCGAGTTATCCGATAGGTATGGAAGTAGAGGATAATTCACTGCGTAGTAATTTTGAAGACGGCAGTATGCAATCACGGGTCAAATTTACACGCAGCAGGGCAAAATATACTTTGAAATGGAATTCTCTGCCGCAAGATGAATATGAGATTCTTTATGAGTTTATAACGAAAAAAGTCAAGTATTCGGCGCAGAGTTTTACCTGGACGAATCCTGCGACGAATAAAGAAATAGAGGTTCGGATAACCAATGTCAGTAATGTTGAACTCAGCACTTTGGATTATTGGACCATAACCTTAGAGCTGACGGAGGTGTGAGATGCTCAGTTTGTCAGCTATTGCTAAAGCAGAAAAAAATAAGCTGTCTACAGACAGCGCCTTTATCATACTCTTGGATATTTGCTTTGAAGAACCGATACGCATTTGTTATAACATCGAGGACGTAATTTGGAATGGTAATTTGTATCAGGCTTTTCCGTTCTCGTTAGGTGAAGTAGGCGAAGACAGTACCGGCAGCGATCCAAACTTGGAGATTCAGGTAGATAATGTATCCCAAGCTTTGCAGTATTATGTCGAAGAAGCTGGTGGCGGAAATAATACGGAAGTCATTGTACGCGTGGTAAACAGTAAAGCATTGGACGAGGCTACAGCGGAAGTAGAAGAACACTATGTAGTTCAGAAATGCACTGTCAATCAGCAGTACATAACATTTACATTAGGCAGCGGCTACAGTTCCAAAACACGTCGTCCTTTAAACAGGTATATGAAAAATAACTGTAACTTTAAATATAAGGGGCTTCGTTGTGGAGCGACAAGCGAACTGAAAACATGTAACCATACTCTGCAGGACTGCCGGGAGCGCAACAACAGCCAACGTTTTGGCGGCTTCCCGGGTATTGACCAGAAAGGGGTGTACATCAATGGATAAAACAATAAATTACGCCGATCTAATTGGGGTACAGTTTAAAAATCGAGGCAGGGACATAACAAGCGGCGTAGATTGTTATGGTTTGGTAATGGAAATATATCGGCGGTTCGGAATAGACTTGCCAGAGTTCACGGCTGATTTTGACGACGTGGAGAAAATAAATTCCTTAATTTGTACAGAGGCTGTCAAAACAAGCGTATGGCGTGAAGTAAGTAAAGGTGAAATATCAGCTCCTTGTGTTATCGCTATTCGTTTTGGCGCGCCGCCTGGAATCGTCAATCATACAGGCTGTTATATCGGTAACGGCAAATTTATCCATATCAGGGAAAATATAGGTGTATGTATAGATCACATTGAATCTCCGGCATGGCGTAAAGTGATTGTCGGGTTTTATGAATATATAGGAGATCGTAATGGTAAGGCTGGTAATCGTTAAAAATCCTTTCGCTCCTGCAGAGGGCAGAATAGTAAAGCTAATAGAATGTGAAGGGACTTCTATAGAAGAACTTTTGGAGCAGTACGCTATAGAAGGTGTGGAACTGCAGGCAACGATAAATGGTTATATGGTAGAGGGGAGAACAAAAGTTCGCTCTGGTGATTTTGTCGTATTATTCCCTGTAATAGCTAAAGGCGGCGGTAAAGTTTTAGGCGTTATAGCTGCTGTTGCCCTGTCTGTTGTATCATTTGGTGTTGGTGGATTAGTAAGTGGTGTTGGTTGGTCTGCTCTCGGGGCAACTGCAGGTTGGACGACAATCGGCTATTTGTCAGCAGCAGCGGTAATGTTCATAGGTTCTTCGCTTATAGGAAGAACCTTTTATGGTACTTCTGACCTGGGAGCATATGGCAGCTATGAAAATAACCCGACGTATTCGTGGAGCGACGTTCAAACGATGGAAGGGCAGAATAATGCCATAGCAATCACCTACGGCACAGTAAAAAGTGCTGGTCAGACAATATCAAAATTTGTGAGCATAGCAAGCGATAAGGAATATCTTAACTGGCTTATTGCTGCAGGTGAAGGCCCGCTAACTATCTCTAATGTTTTAGTAAATGATAATCCGGTAGAGTATTACGAAGGAATGACTTTAGAGACCAGAGAGGGCGTAAATAATCAGCCGATAATCAGTAACTTTAACGATACCTACTTTACAAAATCTCTCGGCTATCAACTTTTGGAAACAGAGCGAATTGATTCCGCTCAGGGGAATGCTACGGAAGGCATTATTGCAAAAGTTGAGTTTTCGAGCGGTTTATACTATGCAGAAGATAATGGTTCGTTGGGTAATGCGTGGGTAGAACTGCAGGGCCTTTACAGAAAGAAAGGGGAAACAGACTGGACGCAGTTTATCGGTGAAAGGGTCAACGGCAGCCAGTCTTCGGCGCTCAGGAGAGAATGGCGGGTAGACAATCTACCTTCCGGTGAGTATGAAGTCAAAATGAAGGTGATTGCCCGGAGCCATGAGGTTACGAACAGCCGTGCTTCCGTAAGGTGTTATTGGAGCAGCGTGACATCTATAGTCTACGATGATTTTTCTTATCCCAATATAGCCCTTGTCGGAATAAAAGCCCTGGCAACTGACCAGATCAGCGGCAGTCCGACGGTAAGCTTCTTAAAAACCCGTGAGTATGTATTGGTATGGAATCCGTATACCGAGATATACGAACAAAAAGCTTCTGATAATCCGGCGTGGGCATGTTATGACATGATCCATATGGCAAGCCAGCTTTATAACGTGAATACATTGCTTTTTGAATATGAGGTAAGAGGCGTAAAGAAAGAGCTTATGCTGTATGACCAGTTTAAGGAATGGGCTGATTTCTGCGACAGCAAAAACTTCAAAATCAACATCGAAATCAACCAGGCTGGCGATATGCTGGAAGTTATCAATCAGAAAATCGCAAATGTCGGCCGTGGCATGGTAGTGCGCTTTGGCACCCGATACGGGTGTGTATGGGATTGCGTAAAACAGCCGGTACAGATGTTTGGAATGGGCAATATTATAAGCGGCAGCTTTCAGGAAGAATTTTTGCAGACCTCAGATCGTGCCAACCTTGTAGAAGTAACCTATACCGATGCGGCAAGCGACTATTCCCGGCAGACGGTTTGTATCTACAGCGATACGTATGATCAGGAGGAAGAAGAAAAGGCGGCGCAAATTACCTATGATGGAATAACGAGTTACGAACAGGCGTACAGGGAAGGCGTATATCAGCTTTATTGCAATAAATATCAGTTAAGGACGATAAGCTTTCAGGCGAATGTTGACGCAATAGCCTGTACGCTGGGGGACGTTATCCTGGTCGCACATGATGTTCCAAAATGGGCGAAAAGCGGGCGTATTTATGCGATAAGCGGAAGATCGCTGTTACTGCCGGTAGAACTCGATAGTACAGAAGGTTCATATCGAATCATGTACCGAACCGTCAATGATAACCTTTATTCAAGTGCCGTGGAGATCGAAAGAAATGAGAATGGCTGGTGCCAGGTGTATGTACTGACACCGTTTGCGGAAGATGATCCGCCTCAGGTCGATGATATTTTTGACCTTGCGCTGGCGAATGTGGGAAGTAAGCCGTTTGTCGTTAAGTCGATAACCAGAGAGCTGGATTTCACAAGAAAGATAGAGTGCATCGAGTATAATGAGAATCTTTATAACGAAGATTATGAGATACCTCCTATCCAGTATGCAACGCCGAGCCAAACAGCCCAAAACGTTACAGGGCTGAATGCGTCGCAGATAACGTATGTTACAGAAGACGGGCGGCGGGTATCAAGGCTGTACGCTTCTTGGAACATACCCAGTAACGGCGGCAGGTTTACGGTGCTTATATCTTCTGATGGCGGTAATACCTACAATGTTTTACAGTCACAAATCAGTGCTTCACAAATCGAAACTGATATGACAGCTAATACCGAATACTGGCTCAAAGTTGTTACGGTACTGGGAATAACGAAATCCAGCGGAGTTATTTACGGCCCGATCCCGATAGGGGAAGATAAAAAGCCTCCGGATGTAACCAGCCTGGATACCGAGGTACTGGCAAACGGGACCAGGCGTTATAATTGGAGCTTTGAATATCCTGAGCCTAATGATATTGCCGGATTTAAGTTTAAGTACATTCAGGGTACTACGCCGAACTGGGAAAATGGTTATTTAGTCCAGGAAGGGTTAGTTGTAACTCAGCCTTACGAAACATCTACAGTAAGACAGGGCGAACATACCATAATGATAAAGGCAGTAGATAATGCCGGACAGGAAAGTAAAAATTACGCTGCCTGCGTTGTAGATTTTGGTGAGCCGTTAGAAGAAAACGTTCTTTATACCAAAGATTTTTCGGAAAATAACTGGGGCGAGATAGAAACTGACGGCAGCATAGCAGAAGACGGAACGATCCATTCTAATCAGACCAGCGCCTATTGGAAAAGAAAAACAAATCATTTCTGGCAGGGTAAAAACGTAAATCATTGGGACGGAACATTTTCGTCATTCTATCTTGCGACATCCTTTACGGCGCCAGCCAGCGGCAATTTTTGGTTGAAGTATGATATCCGTGGCTATTCTAATTTAATGTACAAAATCAGGGGAAAAGATAATCTGTACAAACAGTATTCGACAAAAGTAAAAGTTTCAGGCGGGGATGTAATAGACATTCGTTTTGAAACACCGGAAAGCGGGTCAGCAACAGTATTGTATAAGTTGCTGGCAATAATAGATGTTCCTGACCAGCAGGAGCATTTTGAGAATCTTGTTATTCCGGAAGACGGTTTGACATTGCCGATAAAAACGCCGAATTACTACACGACGAGCGTTAGGATAGACAGTGTGCAGGTTGTGGATGGAAAGGGGATTTTCCCGCAGATCGTATCAAAAACGCCGTGCGTAATAAAAATTATCGACAGTACGGGTGCAGCGGTAGCAACTACCGCAGATATCACATGGCAGGGCTTTATAAAAGAAACTGCAGAGGAAAGGAGAGCACAAAAAAATGAGCTTACCTAAGTGTTTGGATTTTTCTAATTACAACAGATACCCATCAGATGAAAACCCTACTACAGATGATGATATACAGACGTTTCTTGAAAATCAGAACCAGCTGATGCAGGTTTTGGTAAGTAGGCTTTGGCAGCCGGAAACACAGCTGGTAGTAGGCCAGGTAATTTATTCACCGTCTATGAAATCCGGTCTTGTAGCGGTAGTAGTAACGGCGGGGAAAACAGGGACGAGTGAGCCGACTTGGGGAACAGATGGAAGTTCTGTAACTGACAGCGGCGCCAGTTATGTTATGCGAAAAAGTGTGATAGCCCCGGCGACTAATGAACAGGCTGAGGCAGGCGAGAGCACTGAAACTTATATAACCCCTGCGAGTATGAAAACCGCTGTTACCGATTGGGCCCCCGTCTATAACAGTGCCGGGCATGTGGTTTTAAAAGACGGTTCGGAATTTTGGATAGAGTAAGGAGAAGCCGCTATGTTTAGGATATTTAAGAATAAAATTTTTCTAACACGAGGAGACAGCGCGATCTTTACTTTGACTATAACCGATGCCAATGGTGATGAATATACACCGGCAGAAGGTGACGAGATCACTTTTACAGTAAAGGCTAATACCGAAACGAGGGATATCCTGATACAGAAGGATGCAAGTTCAGGGAAAATTGAAATACAGCCGGAAGATACAGAAAACCTGGAATATGGGAATTATGTATATGATGTGCAGCTGAAAAAATCTGACGGGTATGTAGATACGATAATAACACCACATGAATTCAGACTTGAAGAAGAGGTGACGTTTTAATGAATCTACAGGGTACTTTACAAGGGGCAAGTTCTGCAAAGGGAAAAATAAGTATACCTTCTGTCCGGGATGGAAGCAGTATAAAGCAATATTCTTCTGTATATGAGTTTCCAAACCGCGGCAGCGTTTCAGCGCTGTATATAGACATAAACAGTAATGCCTGTTACCGCTGGGACGAAGAAAACAGTAAGTATTTTTGTGTAGGCAGAGACTACACTGAAATAAAAATTATAAGTGGAGGCGAAGCATAATGGCGCAAACATTAAAAGTCGAAACTCTGCAAATGAGAAATGACACGGCGGCAAATTGGAACAGTAAGAATCCAGTATTAGCCAAAGGTGAAATGGGCGTAGAGATCGACACTAAAAAATTTAAGTTTGGTGATGGTATAACAAAGTGGCAGGAGCTGAGTTACGCCAGCAGTAAAGAATATGATCTTCCTACTGCTACGACAAGTACCTTAGGCGGCGTAAAATCGCAGGCTGCCGGAACAGATAAAGTCGTTGTTGCTTCTGACGGTACGATGTCAGTAAGTGAGGTAACTGCAGCAACGAAGCTGAAAACGGCCAGAAGTATAACGCTTTCCGGTGATGTTAGCGGTTCTGCTTCTTTTGACGGCAGCGCGGCCGTTGCCATACAGGCAAATTTGGGAAACAGCGGTGTTACTGCAGGTACATATACCAAAGTTACGGTTGATGCCAAAGGACGGGTAACAACGGCAACCAATCTTTCTGAAAGCGATATTCCGAATCTGTCTACGAGTAAAATAACCGGGATCGGCACAGCGGCAACTAAAAATGTTGGTTCAGCTGCAGGTAATGTGCCGATGCTGAATGAGAGCGGCAAACTTGATGAATCTATTCTTCCTGCCCTTGCAATTACTGAGCCGCATGTAGTAGACAATCAGGAAGAAATGCTGGCGCTTGAAGCCCAAACGGGTGATGTTGCAGTTAGAACAGACGGAGCTGGAAGCTTTATCTTAAAGCAGTCTCCGGCAAGTGTCTTAGATAACTGGATACAGTTAAGAGGCGCAACAGCAGCAGTATTATCTGTCAACGGAAAAACAGGCGCGGTAACGCTTACTACGAGCGATATCGCCGAGGGAAGCAAATTATATTACACAGATGAACGGGCGACGGCAAACTTTAATACCAACATTGCAAAGACTAAAGTTGAAAGCTTATCTGACGGTGCATCCTATGTGAAGAATTCTGATACGTTTATACTAAACTGCGGTAATGCATGAGGTGTGAAGAATGGCTAAAGTAACATTGAATATCGAATCTTTGTCATGCAGAAATGATACGGCGGCAAATTGGCAAGCTAAAAATCCGACTTTAGCAAAAGGTGAAATAGGGTTAGAAACAGATACATTCAAAATGAAATTCGGCAATGGTGCTACTGACTGGAACTCTCTGAGCTATATAAATGCAGGTGTTTTTAATTCTTCTGGGCACTTAGTATTTCCTGACGGTTCAGAGCTTTATGTAGAGTGAGGTGTGAACATGGCGACTTTAAGCAAAAAGCTGTACATAAAGAAAAATGGAGAAGCGGCAGTTTCATGTGATATTTATTCAACGGAAGCAGAAGCGGGAAGCCCTAACCTAAAGCTGAAAGTTGATGGTAATACATGTTTTGTTGCTTTGCGTACCGTTGGCGCTGCCGGTACTACTGCAGGAAGGATATACAGGAAATCTGACGGTAAAACTTACGCTATTGCCATAAGCGGTTATCTGACAATAAGTATTGTACAATCCGCCCACCAAACGATAACGGTAACGGCGAACGGAAATAAATATACCAGTTCGGTCACTCTGCCCTATGGTACGGAATATACAGTTTCTATTGTTGCGGATACCGGTTACAATGCCGGCACGTTATCGACTACAGGCGGGACGTTGACTGGCAATATTACGGTGAGTGCTACGGCGGCGACTATAAAGACCTTCAAGGTTACAGTAGTTCAGCCTGCTCATGGCGTGATAACGATAAACGGAAATGGCGGTACAACGTTTACATTCAATTATGGAGCAGCTATTACTTTACTGTGTACGCCAAACAGCGGATATAAATTTACGCAATGGCAAATCACGGGTACTTATTCAATGTATACGGCCGAGGACGGCAGAATGGCAGCGGTATTCGAGAGTGACGCAAAAATCGGCGTGATAATGGAGGAAGAAAATGATTAACTGGTTGATAAAATTACTTGGCGGCGTACCTAAAAGCAAGTACGAAACGCTGGAAAATGAGAACGCTTCGCTTAAAAATGAGAACGATTCATTAAAAACGACTATGGCAGAATATGCTAAAGTAACATTTCCTGATTCCGGGGAATATAACTTTAGCGTGAATAGCCAATGCCCTTATGCAATTTTAGTGAAGAAAGGCACTTCTTTACTGATTACCGGCTACAAAGGCGAAGAAAAATTGGAAAAGATTTATTGTCAGGAGGGTTAAAAATGGAAAACAAAGATATTATTGCAGTGAATAGCGTTGGAGATAGTGAAAACCAATGTGTTGCTGGGGGGGACATCAACGCTCGCCTTTACAGACTTATTCTGAAATTGATCTGACTCAAAACCCTATTAAAGTAATAGTCACGGGGGATATTACGGTTAGTGCAGAGTTGGATGGAATAGGTTTGACGATTGGTGAATATACTTACGGTGGAAATCAATGGGAATATGGATATAGTAGTGCTGAATTTGCTGATGGCAAAGTATATGGAAGTATTGAGCCAAATATATTTAAAGGCAGTAAGATTACATCGTTAGCTGTTGGTCAGATTGTAGATCCTAGTAGTCAAATGATATTACTACATATATTATGGATATCATTTTCTATTGGATTAAGTCAATCTACAATAAAACTTACTATTAATAATTCTACTTATACACTGAACCCAGTAGAAGGGAATACATATTATTATATTGAACTTCCAACGAATGATTCTTCGCTAATATTGTGGATGCAATCACAAGTAGGGAAAACGATACCTGTAATTATTCAATAAAACTGCAAAAATGTAATATTTCTCTGTGAAGAAACGGAGGAATATAAAATGAATTTAACAAGTAACCCAATGAATGTAATAGTAACTGGTAATGTAAGTATCGGTGCAGAATTAGAAGTTATTGTGCCTACAGAAGAAACTTTCTTGATCAACAAAAATATTGAAGCAAATGACATCTTGTATGAGGAAGTATCAATAACTATTCCTGATGGAGTTACTGTATTATATATTTCCAGTCATGCAGAATCTAGCGAGGGTTATGATGATTACGTTACTGTAGAAATAAAAAACCTTTCTAATCAAAAAGAGTGGCGTTATAGATCAGAGGGTTTTAATTTCTATGATCAATGGTATGTCGGAGTAACACCAAACAAAACTTATAAATTATCGTTATACGTAGGCGCAGAATATAATTTGGGTGGAGGGTATTTAAAGATTTCTTATTCTCAATCAATTAATCAAAAAACACCGAATGTTACAGATTACTAAAAGTTTGGGAGCATAAAAATAACCCCTACATTGTATTAGTGTAGGGGAAGAAATTTAGCTTTCGTAGTTCGCCAACATTGTACCGCAAAGTTTACAAAAGTCAAATTAATTCAGAAAGGGTGGAGCATCTTGGAGTATATACAAACTCATATAGGTACAACAGTAAGCCTGCTGCTGCAGAGCGGATTACTGGGTATTTTATGGAAAATGTATGCTAAATACCGGGCAGAGATCGAGGAAAGGAACAAGCAGGAAGTAGCACGAGACGATGCTATAAGAAGTTTGCTCCGAACTGAGATCATAAATATCTATCATAAATCAGAGGAGAAAAGATTTATACCTATCTACAATATGGAAAACATAATGGACATGTATAGGAGTTATAAAGCTCTTGGCGGTAATGGCGCAATTACCGAAATTTACAACAAGGTCCTGCAGTTACCTCAGAATCCTCCGGACGTGGAAAACAGGGGGTGCAATAAGTGTTCGTAAAAATAAAAGGCTGGCTGGAAAAAGGTCTGTCAAAATTGCCGGATATAGCGATATCCAGCGGCAATATGTGGCCAATCTATGCAGCGCTGTATCTGCTTTTCGGAACGATATTGCTATACATCGGAACCTGGGTATATTTCACATTCTGGCTGAATAAGGCAGGGCTGCCGGAACTAAAGGATATAATACTCGTTATCTGCGGAGCTCCACTTCTGGGAAGCCTGCTGGCATTAAGCCGTAGGCTTGTAGACCGTAATGGGAATGGCATATCTGACGAAGACGAAAAACAACCCGAAAGAAGACCGCATAATGATTTTAACGGTAGATGAAGCAGTTCAGGTATTAAAGGCTATGCGTAACTGTTTAGACCCTTTACGAATAAAATTTGGCGGTGATTGGCGCAAGGATGAAGCGCTGAAAATGGCTATAGAAAGAATGGAGGTAGAAGAAAATGCAATTACAGTACATAAGATCAAAACAGAGACTATACACAATGGATGATTTAGGCCAGGTAATAAAAGATTATGAATGCCGCAGCGCTATTGTACCTGGCTATAATGGCGCTGGGCAGGAGAGAGAATCACTGCCTAATGGAAACTATACGGTAAGCGCAGATTACCCGGGGATGGATTTAGCGGCAGAACAGGGTGCAGCATATGGAACTTTTTATATCCATACCGGTGATTCCAGATATCGTGATATACACGGTGGCGGCAGCGGCCTTGCTGATCCGTTTGCTCCGTATCAGGGCTGGGTTCCCACATATGGATGCCTGAGGATGCAAAACGCAGACGGTGAAGAAGTATCAAGATGGATACTGGATAACGGAAACAGTATGTTATTAGAAGTTGTTGATTAAGGAGGAGTTTTATCATGGAATGGCTATTAGAACAAATCGGCAGATTAACAAATTTTCTCAGCAGTGCTTCGGAAGATATTGAGGATTTCACTGTAAACGTTCAGAACCGTATTGAAAAATACCGTAATAAACAATGCGGGAAAGCGTGTATTTTTGGAATCGTAGTTGGAGCTGTGGCGCTTCTTGTTTTGCAGGCGGTTTTTTCTTAAACAATATTATTAACTGCAGACGGAACAGGAGGTTTAACCGTGTATGAGAAAATATATGATCACCGGTATAGTATTATTTTTGCTGTCCTTGTTATTGCTGTTATTGCCTGGTATATGTTCGGCGGCGAATCGGGAGGATCTACCGGAAACAATAACGATGTCCAGGGAACAGTTCATGGAGTTATGGGAGATAACCGAGAACTCGGAAAGTCGCTTGATAAAGCTGTCGGACATATTGGAGCAGCAGAAAAGGAACTCGAACGAGCTGCAGAAGCTAATCAAAGAGCAGAACGTATCCTATCAGAAGGGCAAGAACGAGCTGACACAGGTTCAGGAATTGTTAAAGAACTCCAACAAGACAATAGCAGAGCAAAACAAATCCTTAGAGACATTGAGCTCTCAAATAAAACAGGAGCAAAAGAAAAGTAGGCTAAAACAGATCCAAAAGCTTGGCTGGGGAATTGTCGGAGGAGCAGTAGCAGGAGCAATAATAGCGAGCAGGTGAAACGATGAACCGTACAAACTTGAAAGTTCGTCATATACTGGACGATATACCGACCAAAGAAGAATTTCAGGAAGTAATAGAGAAAGTAAAGCTGACCCCGCGCCAGCTGGAAATACTGGAACTGCGGTTTATACGGCACTTGCTTAATTATGAAATAGCTGACCGTCTCGGGCTATCTGAAAAAACTGTAGTACGGGATCTGCGAAAAAGTTACCGGATGATCCACGAAATACTGAATAAACAAAACTGTGAAAAAGCATTACAAAAATAATAAGGTTGCTGATCTTATTATATGAAAAAGGAAGTCACTGATTTTAGTGGCTTCCTTTAATCTATGAAAAAATAGTATTGCTTTAGAATATTGAAAACCTAAAAAAGTGGTGCTAATATATATTTGTATCTAGCGTCAGTTCAGTAAAGGTGTATGATTGATGTCCTACCACAACGGGCAATAGTGTTATCCCAAATCTAACTCTCCACTCATTTGCCTTACTGGCTGACGTTAGGCACAAAATCTTAATCCTTGCCCAAAAGTACCAAAAGCCCTCTTGCGTATGCAACGAGGGCTTTTGGTATTGATAAGAGTGTTATAAATAAAGTCGTTTGTTTTGACAGTTCTTTTAGCCTATAAAAAAATAGTATTGCTTTAGGATATTGAAAACCTAAAAAAGTGGTGCTAATATATATTTGTACCTAACGACAGTTTAGTAAAGGTGCAGGTTTAGTTAAAGAAACAGTTTGACTTTTTTAGGAAAGCAGATATAGTTTCTCTTGTTCGGTTGACAACATGCAATAACCTCCAACTCCGACTCGTTTTCTTTTGCTGGCTGGCGTTAGGTACTTCATCCTTTCACCATCCGTTATACAAAAGGCCCTTCTGTTTAAGCAGAGAGGGCTTTTTGCTTATCATAAAGAAAAAACCGGGTTATATTTTCCCGGTTATTTTAAAATATGTTTAGTTATGCTATAATAATTTTCGAGATAGTCGGTAATCGGTTTTCCTACTCCAAAAGAGTAGGGGGTGATGCTATGACTGTTTATGAAACCTTATCTTTGATGATAGGTTTTGCAACTCTTATAGTAGTCATTCTCTCATTTCGAAAATAAAATGAGAAAAACCGCATAACCTGCGGTTACACGGCCTTCCATCAAATTTTTAAAATTCGGGGAGAGCCGGTGATCCAATACCGACTATCTCTTTATAGTTATTATACTATTGGTTCATTGAAAAAGTCAAATTCTTCAAGAAGTAAACCCCTTTCGTTAGAAATATCTAACCAAAGGGGTTCACTTCTCTTACGCTCACATAAAATTGTAGGAGTACGGCGCAGCAATACCGTCGTCCCAGTGGATATTATACTATTGGTTTATAGAAAAAGTCAATTAAAAAAAGAAGAAAATTTTATAGAAAATCTTGTGTTTGAGTTAAAGATTTTTTTCATAGTTTATTGAAAATAAAAATATTGGTGTGCTAAAATATTAGTGCCTAACGCCGGTGGAGTAGACCCTCGAAGTTTAAATATATCGCTCAGACAAGTTCGTGAGAATTCCTCAATCAAATCAAAACCATATGGACATGGATTTTGCAAGCCTGGCGTTAGGCATTAATAAAAAATTTAAGCAGTTATCAAGGATTACTTGATAACTGCTTTTGTTTATGACAGCCCAAACGGGCTGTTTTTTATTGTCTGTTTTATGTCCTTTTATAGTCCTTTTTAGAGAGAAAAATTTATATATAATACAGTAAATCAAAGAGAACGGGGGAGTAAAAGATGTTTAATAATCTCTATGTACCGGGAGTTAATATGTTTCCCAGCCAACAGCAACGACAGGTGCAATATCCTCAACCAATGCAGCCGATGCCAAACTATCAGCAGCAGAATATGATGCAGTCACAGTATAACACACCAGCTATGCCTGCAGTATTAAAAGGGCGGACAGTAGGGAGCTTTGATGAAGTAAAAGCCGCTCAAATAGATTTAGACGGAACATTTACGTATTTTATCTGTCCAGCAGATAATTGTATTTATGCAAAAGCAATAAATATGAATGGTCTGCCCATTGTTCAGACATATCGACTTTCAAAAGAAAATCCGGATGTTCCGAAAAGATATGCTGATGCGGATACTGTTGAAACCCTGCAGCAGAAAGTAGAATCTTTGGAAAGATACTTGAAGGGGGAGAAAGATAATGAATCCAATGCAATTAATACAGATGATCGGGCAAATACAAAACAGTCCGAACCCAATGGCAATCTTCCAGCAAATGTTTGGTAATGATCCGCTGATGCAAAGAGCCATGCAGATGGGGCGCGGTAAAAACCCGCAACAGCTGCAGGAAACCGTACGGAATCTGGCCAGACAAAGAGGAATGGATGATCAACAGCTGAATCAACTTCTTTCCCAATTTGGTCTAAGAATCTGATAGCGCGCGTCAGATTTTTAAAATAAAATTTTATGAGGTGAATCAATTATGACTATGGAAGGTGGAGCAGGCGTAGTACCTGTAATGGATTTAAACCGTAATAATTACGGTGACGGTTTTGGTTATGGCGGTGGCGCATGGTTTATGTGGATCATCGTACTGTTTGCCTTGATGGGCGGATGGGGTAATAACCGTAACAATGGACTGGAAAGTGCGTTGACACGTTCCGATCTGGCTAATGGCTTTGATGCCCAGGATATCAAGAATGGTATCCGTGGTGTTCAAAACGGTTTGTGTGACGGGTTCTATGCTCAGAACACGACTATGCTTAATGGCTTTAGCACTATCGGTGCAGCTATTGCAGAAAACCGTTTTGCTGCACAGCAATGTTGCTGTGAAACTAATCGCAATATTGATGCAGTACGTGCAGAAAATTATCGTAATACCTGCGAGATTACCAATGCTATTCATGCAGAGGGCGAAGCTACCCGCGCACTGATCAATGCAAACACTATGCAGGATTTGCGGGATAAACTGGCTGACAGAGATAGAGATTTGCAAACTGCAAACTTCCAACTGAGCCAGCAAGCTCAAAGTGCTAATATCATCAGTACTTTACGTCCGTTTCCCCAACCTGCTTACATCACCTGCAGCCCTTATACTGCAGCCAATAACTGCGGCTGTGGCTGCTAAGTAAAGTGCATTAATTGCACCAAAGAAAGAGGGCGGTGCAAACCGTCCTCTTTGATTATATTGATGAAAGGAACTGATAAAAATGGCATGTAATTGCAATCAAAGGCCTGCGCTGACCGCGGTAACAGTAGCAGATCAAACAGTAGTGGCAGAAGGCTTTTTAGATTTTAATACCAATAGTGTACGAAACGGATGTTCTGTAGTTCATGTTGCTGGCAGCAACAGTATAACGCTTGCTTCTGACGGATTATATCTAGTAACATTCAATGGCAATGTAACACCTGCAGCGGCAGGAGATATAACCTTGCAGTTAATTAGCAACGGCACTGCTGTTCCGGGGGCTGAGGCTACTATTACAGGCGCGGCGGCAGATATTTATAATATCAGTTTTAGCACGTTAGTTAAAGAACTCCCTTCCTGCTATGCAATAGATAATACTACCGTACTGCAGGTTCAATCAAGTGCGGCAGCGACAGTAAATAATGCCAGCATTACGATCATAAAAGTGGCGTAGGCGGTGAAAGACTATGCATAAGTATCTGGAATACTTTGAAAAAATCGTCGGGAATGAAACGAAGGAAAAAGAGCTGAAAAATATAGTAAGCGAAACAATGGAGAAAATTCGTAGACATTGCCCGGAAGAATTTTACTGTGCTATGTATAAGGTACACTGCCTGGCCTATGGTCCGCATTTTGATGAAGAACTGGCGAAAAAAGCCGTTTCTGCAATGCGTAATGTAGACGGGACAACTGGTGAGCATTGGTCAATGGAAAAAACCAATCCTTTGGCAGAACAGAATGGTATAAAGGAGAAAGCTGACTTTTATTATACTATGAATATGCTTTACAGTGATTTCTCTGATGTTCTGGGCAGTGAAGCAAGTACCTATGTAAAAATGGCAAAGGCTTATATGCATGATCCTGATGCTCCGGAAGGAAAGGTATTTGATATCTGGCTTGCTCAGATGAAAAGAGAAGATAAATAAAAAATAGATAGGCTTTTGCCTATCTATTTTTTATTAGCTTGCTTGTGTAAAAATAAAAGTTTCTTCAAAATAATATGGGTAAAATCGAAGCCTGTTCGTAACAACGCCCATATGGTCCACCAACTCAACATCTTGCGAACCAATAGATTCAGGAACAGAATAGCTTTCTTCGTTAGGAAGTTCTTTGGAATTCGCATAATTATATTGGACGGTGACTAAATAGTTGCCGTCTTTTTCTTTTTTTATTACGATATCTTTTACCATTGTAGAAATGATACGATCCTTAAATTCTTCACCCTCTAGGAGTGCAAATTTTTCTAAAAAGAAAATAATATGTTCTTTGGTAACTTGGATTGGATTAGATTTTATTTTTTCAAGAGAGATATCATTTTTGACTGATTGTAAGTCAGCTTCATATTGTTTGATCCGATCCATTAAAGTAATAGATACCAAACCTTGATCAATGGCCTTCATGCAGTTTTCTAGTTTCTGGGTAAGGTCTTTTTCTTGTTGAAGCAGGCTTTCTAAACGATAGTTTTTTACGTTGCTATTAGTTTTTATAGCTTGATTAGCAATAATGTCTAAATTTATTGGTTTTTTCAAAATGGAAGCGGCGTGTGCTGCAATAATATGTTCAATTTCATCACGACGTATATTTCCTATATCACAATGGGAAGTCCGGCGGCGAGTTGAATAACAAGAATAATAATAATGCATAGTACCGTTTCTACTTTTGCCACTCATGCCACACATGCTTCCGCCGCAGCATCCACAGCGTAGTTTTCCTGACAAAAGATAAATAGCCGAGGGGCGAGCCACATTTTTTCTGTTGCGGGCATTATATCTAGCCTGGCATTTATAAAAAAGTTCTGGCGTGATAATTGGCGGTACAGCATTTTCTTTTCTGATATCGTTCCACTTAAATACACCGATGTAAGTTTCTGATCTTATCATCCTGTCAAAGCTGGAACGACCGAATTTATTACCCATACCGGTGACGACATGATAACTGTTGATTTTTCTTGCGATATCGACTATTTTGGCCCCAGCGGCGTACATTTCAAAAGCTTCTTGAACGATAGGTACTAACGCGGGGTCCGGATGAAGATGTTTATCGGCATCAATGGTGTAACCGAAAGGTATTCTACCGGAAGCCCAGCGGCAGGCTAAGGCATTTTCTGTCATACCGCGCTTTACTTTTTGTGCAAGCTCTACTGAATAATATTCTGCCATACCTTCCAAAACGCTTTCAAGAATAATTCCAGAAGGATCGCTGGTGATATTTTCTTTAGCAGATAATACCCGAACACCGTTCCTTTTTAACTTCGCTTTATAAACAGCACTGTCATATCGATTACGAGCAAAGCGGTCTAGTGTGTAGACTATGATTGTATCAAATGTTTTTTTGCTGCTGTCAGCTACCATTTTTTGAAATGACGGACGATCATCGGTCTTGGCGCTAATTGCTCTGTCTATATAATGTTCAACAATAGTTAGGCCATTACGTTTTGCAAAATCTGTGCATTCTCTGATCTGTCCCTCAATACTTTCTTCGCGCTGATGCCCGGAAGAATAGCGGGCGTATATAACTGCATTTGACATAAAAACAACTCCTAACTATTTTTTGACGTATTGATTTTTAGTGATAAGTACGATAAAATGTAATCAGGTGAATGGACCGTTACCATACGTGGCCGGTCGGTGCCCCGTTGTCTATATGACAGCGGGGCCATTTTTTTTGATTTTTATAAAATTACTTGGCAGTACAATATAGTTTTTATATAATTTACAGAAATGAAAACTGATAGGGGGAATAATTATGTTGCTTGAAGTAATGCTTATAATTGCACCAGGCTTTATTGCTAAAACAATATCCAAGTTATTGGGAAACTCGGAAATGGAAAAGCAAGATCAAACTGATTTATTAATGGGTTATTTTACATATAGTTTATTTTCAGTTTTTATAACCATAAGTGCTATATTGCTATTAGGTATTTTACCTAGTGACAAACTAACATTAGATATTTTGTCAGGATTAGGTAATAATTGGGATATTATGAAAGTAATAGCAATATCTATAGTTTCAAGTATTGTAGTAGGCGCATCATGGCAACTATTTATAAAAAATAGCGTTTTCTATATAACTAATAAAATATATAGAAAAATAAAAAATGGAAATAGTATTTATTATGGTTCTTTTATAGAAAAAGAATTGAACGACGGAAAAGATCATCTTCTACGAATAATAAAAGATGGGAAAGAAATTGCGGTAGGAAGATTTTTAGGAATGTCTTCTGATTATAAAGATCATACAGAATTAGTTGTAGAAAGCAACTTAACCTATAGTCTTTATATAGAGCATCCTGATTTTACAAATAAATTCTTCCGAACAAGAACGTATTTGATGGCAAAAGAGAATATAGTTGTAGAAGAATTTGCTTATCCAAACGGATTTTTTGATGCTAAAAAGATAGCAGAAAAAGAAGAATGAGAGTTATTTGTTTGGAGGAGTATTTCTTGGTGGCGGCGGTGGGGGTGGAACCTGCTTTATTGGCGGGCGTTGAAAGCCTCTTTCTCCATAGTTTGTAGAAGATTGATTAGACATAATAAAACCTCCATTGCAACAGTAAGATAGATTTGATAGAATTATTAGATGAAAGGACTACAATCGTTGGCGATTGGTCACTAGCCTGCTGTCTTCATAGATAGCGGGCTTTTTATTTTATCAGAATGATGTTTTCTAAACTTTCCCATATTTATTCTGATATTCAGCAAAAGTTGCATAAAAAATTGCTTCAACGATAGAACCAGGAATAATAGGTTCAAATCGTGCAAGGGAAGACTTATCGGTATATTTTGACAAAACAGTGCCATCTTTGCCATACATAACAGCTGTCTGCAATCTATGAGATTCGTTTTTATAATCAAATTCCCACCTAATTAATTGATAAGAAATAGGTTCAGCAAGTTTTAATCTATTTGATTCTTTAACTCCTTCTGATTCTGTAAATTCAGATTTTATCCATACAAAATATTTATTTCTGTCTGATTTACGTATACTGTTTTCATCAAAAGAAATGGTCATAACATCGGTTGAGGTTATCCATTTCCACTCGGCAGCATAAGTTATAGATGATAATCCTAATAGACTTAAACAAAGTGATAGAATCAAAATTATCTTTTTCATTTAGAGGACCTCCTGTATTAGTGATAATCTTTTTTGCTGTAAATAAAAAATCGGGCGCGCATCAATACGATGCACACCCTACAAAACCTAAGGTTTTACTTGTAATATAAGTATAGATCATAAAATATAGGGCGTCAAGAATATCTTAAATCTTAAAACTTTTTATAAAAGAGTATCTTCTTTATCATATTTATCTGCTGGTAATTCAGGATGATCTCTGTAATAATCTGCTAAAACAATATGACAATATTTGCAAACAGAAGAATTTTCTTTGATCCAATTTTTGCATGAAGGACATTGGAGGCCGCTATGATCAGATAATAAGAGACTATGAATAAATGCTACAATCCAAATGAACAGACCATAAATATACCAACGTTTGAAATTACGACCTTTACGTTTTGCTATATATGCTGGTATAAACGCCAAAACCAATGCTGAAAAGAGAGAAGTGACAAATGGTAAAAAAGTTATGGAAGAATAGTGGCCTTGTTTTTGCAGTCCAATTTGTGATTTACTGACTAAAATATTATTATCAAACAGTAATACCATGTTAGAACCATCATCGTTTTTCCAAGAATATATTTGTTGATATGTGTTAATACCAGGAATTTTTGTTTCTGACATTAAAACGCCAGGTGAATCGAGCAAAATTTCACATTCTTGGTAAGTCATGCCAGTATAGAGGGAATCGTATTCATCGATAGAATATTTATTTTCTTGAAAACAGCCAGAAATAATAAAGCTAACTAAAATCACTAAAATCAAAATAAATTTTTTCATAAAATCAAACCTTTCTAATAGCATTAAGTTTTATGTTTTTTATTAAGATTAAAATAAATTTTATTTATGTTTATGCCAGAAATCTGGATATATTATATTGCCACGTTTTATATAACTTTTTCTTTAGCTTGTTTAGCCAAGCGTAGATCAATAAAATCGTTTATATACTCTTTATCATCGTCATTTAGTTGACGATATTTTTTTATGAGAAGCTCTTCTTTAAAAATAATTTTGGTGTTAGGAGTTAAATTTTCTTTTATATCAGATGAAGTTAAACCTAAAAGAAAGTCTGCTGTAACGCCTAAAATTTTAGCAAAAGAAATTAATTCATCATCGCGGATTGGTCTGGTGCCAAGTTCTATTCTGTTCATAACACTTTTGCTGATATGGGCTTTTTCTGCTAATTCATATTGTGTAAGACCCTTTTGCTCTCTTAACATAACTATTCTTGCACCAATACTCACGATAAATTCACTTCTTTCCTTATTTTTTCTACGATTTTATTCTAATTGTTTCTGTAACAGAAATCAAATTTAATTGCTATAATAGAAAAAAAGTTGATTTTTTTACTTGACTTTTCTAAAATAGAAATGTAAAATAAAAACATAAAATTTCTGAAATAGAAATAAAGAGGTGATATAATGGAATTAAAAAATAAAGTAAATTTAAAATTCCTTTCGGAGAGAAGAAAGCAAATGGGCTTTACACTTCTTGATATGGCGAAAACAGTATCGTTAAAAACTGGTTCTAATTATTACAAATACGAAACAGGAGAATATCAATTAAGTGCAAATATGCTACCATTATTAGCAAAAAAGTTGGAGTGTGATATTGAAAATTTTTTTGAAAAATAAATTTCTAAAACAGGGATTTAAGTAAAAAAAAGAAACACCCGCCCGAACCCTGGAAAAGTTTAGCGAGTGTTTCTTTGGGCCAGCCGAAGCTGAGGAGAACATTATATCACAGTTTCGGTTGGTATATCAACTTAGAAAGAGGGATATGCCGTGGATAAAAATAAACCGTTAACTGCTGAACAAATTAAAGCATTACTTACGCTTATTAAGATTGTCAAAAGTATGCCAGAGGAAGAATTTATAAAAAAATATGCTAGTTTGCCAGAAGACGAATTAGCTAAGGCTTATTTAGATGAAAAACACAGGCAGGAAGGGAGCGGAAGATAGTGATGTTGGATTCAATAAAAAAGAAATTCCGAAAATGGAAAGGAAAAAGCCCTGCGGACAGGCAGGGCGAGAATAGGCGCTTACTGATCCAATCAGATCATAAGGCTGTGTGTGTGAAGTCTAATAAGAGAGTCGGCTTAAAAAAAGATGAAGACATATTAAGAGAAGTTCAATCTCTGCTTGATGAAGTTGATTTTGATAGATATACACCTGCTGGAAGTAGGAAATTAAGTCTTCAAATAGACAGTGTTGTTAACGAGATTTTAAAGATACTTATACTTCATAAATTTACAGAAGAAGAATTGGAAATCATATTGGATTTAGTTAGGTATCGTATTACTGGTACAGATTATATTTTTAGGCGTTCGACGAGGAAAGGAGAGCAATGATATATGCAGGAATTCAGGGTTGTAGAAGTTGAAACGGAAGGCTTATTAGATAATTATGCTGCTAGATCATTAGGAGAATACGTTGTTGAACGCCTTCAAAGTATGCTGCTTCCTGATGGAAAGTTCAAGGATAAAAAACTACAAGCTGAATTTGAAGTTTGGTTAAAAAACAGAGAGGCGGCGGTATCGTGAAAGTTTTAGTGATAACACTGATATTAAGTTTCCTGATATATGGCTGCAGTGTATGTTATACAGACAGGGGATTGGCGGTCAAAGAAGATATGCCAAGTAACACGAAAGTATATTTAGTTCCCTTACCGGGAACGTGCATTCTTATGCCGCATTTTATACAGACGAAAATAAAATAGCAAATGTTAGGAGCGAAATATATGAAAGAACAAAATGCGTTTGAGACTTTGAAAAATACTTTGGAAGATAAATACATTAGAAGAAAAGTTGTAAAGATTACTCAATATGCATCTGGGCATAAAGTAACTCTTGATAAACCTATAAAGGTAAAGAATAATCTCGTTACAAGTTGGTATTTCCTAAATATTATGGCTTATGATGTACGGCTTGGAGACATTATGAGGTTTGAGCTAACGAGGAAGGGTTTATATTTTGCTGGAATTGATCTGCGGGCACGGCAGTTAGAGGCCCGTTTGGTAACACGGTAAGAACAGGAGGCAGAAAAATGAAAGGGCTTTATTTAGCGGCAATAGATATTATCGTAGATGGTTTAGATAGCATAGCACATTATCCTGCTATGTGGGTATTCACCGTAACGGCAGCAATTCTGACTGCAATTCTAATTCATACCTGCGGTGTAGCAGAAGGTCGGGTAATGGGGCTGTAAAGTCAGAAGTTTTAGAAAGAAGGGGTAAAAATGGGAAATCGTAGCGGTGAGCTCATAGTTAAAATTAACGTCGAAGGTCCAACGACTATCGAGAAATTAGAAACAATCATTAAAAAAATTTCAGAAATAAAAAGAGGATACAACTGTACGTGTATCCTCGATGTAAGAAATTTGATTTAAAGTTTTTACCAAAAAGTATAAGCCAAAATTAGAAAGAAGGAACAAAAGATGAATAAAAATTTATGTTTGGAAGTAGAACTGGATTTAGCAAAAATGAACGAGCACTTAGAACGTGTATTAAAAGCGAGAGAGGAATATATAGCGGCAGTAAGAAGCTTAGAAGAATCTTGGCCTGATAAAAGCTGCCTGAAAGTCATCATAAAAGAAAAATGATTGGGTGAATATTACTTCGCTTTTTCTTTTTCGTATTCAGCTAAAACAGAACAAATGCAAACGGCGCAGCTTTTATAAATAGCCTCACGCATAATATCGGCTGCTTTGTCATGTGCACCTGATTTTGTCCAAAGTGCAATTTCACGACAAGCCGATCGGATGCTTAATTTATCAACTGATTGTCTGCAAATTTCTACAATTTTTTCTTGTGGCAACATATGACTAACCCCCAATATATCAAGATTAAAAATAAGTTATTTAAACCACATATAAAATAATAGCATCAAAAGGAGCTTTGGTCAAATGTTGAATGTTCAAAAAGTCAGACTAGAAAAAAAGGTAAGTAAATATCGGCTATGTAAGGAAACTGGAATATCATTCAATTCTTTAACAAGCCTTGAAAATGGTGGGGACGTTCGACTTAGTACTTTAGAGAGAATTGCTAAGGTACTGAAAGTAGAAGTCAAAGATTTATTTGAATAAAAAAAGAAGCTGTTAACATTGGTGTGTTAACAGCATAAGGGAATGGATAAAATTGTGAGAAAAAATTTAGAAAACGAGAGTACTGACCGTACGAAAGTTATTATAGCATAAGCTGAAAAATTTTCAATATGGATTTTAAAAATTTTGATTGGTATTTCTCCAATGCTATTTATAAAAGATCCTATAAAAACAATTCCATATATAAAAAAGATGCGGTTAGATAACCTAACCGCGAATGGGGGAAATCACAACAAAAATAAAAACCCACCAAATATAGGAGAACCTTGCACGCCTCCGTGCAAAAAATATTATAGCAAAATTTGAAAAATTTTCAACCATAAAATCAGAAAGGATGATCACGATGGAAATCCGCTATTTAAACAAGGAAAGCCTAAAAGAAGTGAACTTTTATGTAAAAACGAGGGACTACTATAAAGAGAAATTAGAAAAGCTCAGAGAGATAAAAAACGAAGTAACAGACCAGGCTTCAAGCATTACCATAAATATTTCATACAAAACGAAAGAGAGTTATAACAGTAAAGCCATAGAGATACATCGTCCCGTAGGAGAAATTTCAAGCCACTTTGAGTTCATTCCCGCTACAGTCATTAAAGAAGTGGAAGATCAGCTGCTTTTTTGCATTGCCTGTATTGAATCCTATCTATGGGATAAGTTCGGTTATACCGATGATGAAGCGGTAATACAACAATCTAAACAACAGCAAAAGCTGATGGAATTTTTGAGTAAAGGGGCCGCAAAGATAGAATTTAATCCTAATGATTATGCCGATGTTGAAGATGCTTTAAAAAGAATATTAGAACCGTTAAAGAATATCAGGAATGATTTAGAAAAGGTTGTCAAAAATATAATTGAAAGCAATAGCGAAGGGCAGGGTAATGGAGGTTCCAAGCATGAGTAATTCTAAATGCTTTCGGTGCGGGAAGCGGCTTAGAGCTGGGGACTGGAAACTTATTTATGATCCGTCGCTCATGCGGGCCGTGAAAGTTTGTCGTGATGATAAAAACTGTATTGTACAAACAAAAGGAACGCTGCTGTCTGGTCCGCTTGCCAATAGAATGATCAAAGATTATAGAGGTCGTTGATATGGGCAAAAGTAAAAAAAGAGTAGTTAGAAATATCTGTAACAATCACTATTTGAATCTTAATACACTGCTGCCGGAAATTACGTGTGCCGAATGCGGTAAAAAGAAATGCCTGCCGTGGGGTACTGATTTAACTAATTATGTTTATCAAAGGCGGTCCGGCTATAAATCAGGGCGGCCGAGAAGGGAATTTTACTGTTCCTATTCCTGTATGAAAAAGGCAAGTGAAAGGAAGCGATAGTATGCATCGTGATACCCAAGAAAAAGAATCAAAGACTAAAGGATACTGCAGCATATGTGAAAAGCATACAGAAAATGGATATTGTTATATACATCCTTTTGGGCACAGGGAATATCTAATTTGTCCAAACTGCTTAATGTACAGCGCTGATCCTTTAGTAAAAGAAGCCAGGATAGGGTTAAGAAGTGGAGGGCGGAAAAGATGATCCATAAATTAAAAATATTACCAGAATTTTTCCCATTGGTAGAGAAGGGGAAAAAGAGATTTGAATTGAGAAAGAATGATCGTAACTATCAGGAAGATGATATTTTATTACTGCAGGAATATTTTGACGGTGAATATACCGGGCGCCAATGCGTAGTAAAAATAACAAATGTTTTTGGGAGTAATAACGAAGAAAGTCTGTGGCCAGAATTAAAGAAAGACACTATTATCTCAGATCAGTACGTTATTTTGTCAATCAAGAAAATCAATGTACCTGTTGAGATATTAATGGAGCTTGAAAGACCAGTAGAACAAGGATATTACAACAGTTTTAAGAGCGAAGAAGTGGATGCAGAGGTAATAATCGTTGAAGACACTAAACAATTAGAGGAAGGAACGGCGGCGCTACCTCCACCGCCTAATCCGTGGGCTTCTAAAAATCGTAAGCCGACTGATGATTCCGACAATGATGGACAGTAAAGTTTTTGAAAAAATCTTTGACGCTTGGAATCTTGCAACAGTAGCTTCTACGGTTTGGGGACCAGATAGTGATATGGCAAAGAATGCACAAAGTGCTTTCTATTCTATTCTTAATTCTGTTGATGATGATACTAAGCTGGAATTTTTTGAATACTTAGAGAAAGTTAAAGTGAGATTAGATTCATGGGGATAAAGTTGAATTAGAGGATCTTACCCTGGTCCGAAAAAGTTGGGGTGTTTTAACATTGATAAGTCAGAACCGTTTTAGGAGATAGATATGAACGCAGTACCAATCGAATTAAAGCAGGCAAACGAATTTGTTGGCAAATTACATCGTCATCATGCCCCGGTATATCGTGACAAGTTTCGTATCGGATGTGAAGTGAATGGCAAACTTGTGGGAGTGGTCCAAGTAGCAAGGCCTGTAAGCCGTTGTCTTGATAACGGAAAAACTGTAGAAGTGGTACGACTTTGTACCGATGGAACTCCAGACGTTTGTAGCTTCTTATACGGCAAGGCTGCAAGGATTGCAAAAGAAATGGGCTATTCAAAAATAATTACCTATATCTTAGAGAGCGAGCCAGGGACCAGTCTTAAAGCTGCAGGTTGGAATTTTGACGGAATGACGGGTGCAAAATCGTGGAACTGCCCGTCAAGACCAAGAAAAACGACAGCGCCAACTTGTCGGAAGCAGAGATGGATTAAAGAATTTTAGGAGATTGATATGAAACTAATGAGTTTATTTGATGGGAGTGGAGGATTTCCTTTAGCAGCAAGCTTGTGCGGAATAGAGCCTGTTTATGCATCGGAAGTCGAACCATATCCAATAGCTGTTACTGTAAGTCGTTTTCCGAACATGAAACACTTGGGCGATGTAAGCAGGATCAAAGGTGCAGAGATAGAGCCAGTGGACATTATAACTTTCGGAAGCCCATGCCAAGATATGTCAGTAGCGGGTAAACGTGCTGGTTTGAAGCATACGGCTGTCGGCGACGAAGAAACAACACGAAGCGGGTTGTTTATGGAGGCAATCCGAATAATAAAAGAAATGAGGGTTAAAACAAATGGAATTTATCCAAGATTCTCTGTTTGGGAAAATGTACCAGGAGCATTCAGCAGTAATCGGGGAGAAGATTTCCGACTTGTGCTTGAAGAATTTATTAAAATCACGGAACCGGACGCCGTTATGCCTGCGGTTCCGCAAGCTGGCTGGGCATATGCAGATTGTATCAGTGGAGACGGATGGAGCATTGCATACCGAGTTTTTGACGCGCAATATTGGGGAGTCCCCCAACGTCGCCGTAGAATCTACCTTGTCGCAGATTTTAGAGGCGAATGCGCCAGAAAAATATTATTTGAGCGCGAGGGCGTGCGAGGGTATTTTACGCAGAGCAGAACGCCGTGGCAAGGAATTGCCTCAGATGCTCAAAAATGCGTTGGAACAGATGATCGAGCGGGAGAAAGCAAGTTAGTTTTAGACGATCAAGGCGGACAACGAATTTGCGTCCGTACTGATGGTAAAAGTCCTACTTTAAGAGCAGAAGCGCACGGAAATGTGCCTTGCATTATTAATAAAAAAACTCTTGTTTATGACACAAGGGGAAATGGTGACGGTGAAACTGTACCGACTATAACAGGAGACCATAACAATCGTGTTACAGATTACACGTGTTTGGTCGTCGAACCTGCAGTACGTTGTTATGACATAGGAGAAGCCAGGTTACGTACTCCGAGCGAATACATAGAAAAAACGCCTACCTTAACCGCAAGATGCGGTACAGGCGGCAATAATGTACCAGGTGTTGTTTACTGTCTGCAAGGTAACGGCATAGATCGAGCAGATACGGCAGGCTGTAACGGGAAAGGCTGGAGAGAAAATGAGTGCTATACGTTAAACACTATCGACAGACCAGCTGTTGTGTATTGCATAGGTAACGGTCAACTTAATCAGAATAAATTTTCTGAAAAAGTTGGTACATTAAATTGTATGCATAACCAACAATGCGTTATAGAGGTAATTGCTATTGATAGAGCCGCTTTCAATCAAGGGAAAAATGCTAAGTTCGGTTTTGAGGTTTCTAATAGCGGTATAAATTCTACAATAGTAGCTAAAGGTCCATCTGCAGTAGCGTATAAGAATGAAATTCGCTACATAGTACGCCGTTTGACTCCTATTGAGTGTGCAAGACTTCAAGGCTTTCCTGATTTGTGGGGACATCTGGACAAAAAAGAAAGTTTCGCTGATGAAGAATATAAATTTTGGCTTGAAGTACGTAATACCTATGCAAGAATCAATAACAAAGCCGTTAAAGACTACACAAAAGCACAAATGCTTACCTGGTATAACAAACTACATACGGACAGTGCGGAGTACAAAATGTGGGGCAATGGAATAGCTCTACCTAATGCACTATATGTTATGCAAGGTATAGCGGCAATGGAGAACCTAAAGGTTAGTATGAATTAGGCGTAATTTTAAAGGAGTTTGAGGAGATGAAGATCCCTACGAATAAAATTGTTGGATGGCAGAAAACAAAAAATTGTCTGCCTGTTCTTGACGCATTGGTACTAATTCAGTCTAAAGAAGATAAATATTTTTATGAAATAGCCCAATTAGTTTCAGATGATGGTACATTAACTTTCCGTAGTTGGTCTGACTATGGACGCGAATTTGATCTAAAAGATATTCGTAAATGGGCCTATATAAAACTATAGAGGAGATAAACATGAAAATAGGACTTGTTGATGTTGATGGACATAACTTTCCTAATTTAGCTTTGATGAAAATATCAGCATGGCATAAAAAACACGGTGATATTGTTCATTGGGCTGGAAGTTTAGAGCGCTATGATATTGTGTATATGGCAAAAGTTTTTTCCTTTACGCCGGATGATATCCAAGCGTATCAAGCTGACGAAATCGTCAAAGGTGGAACTGGTTACGACTTAATGGGGAAGTTGCCACAAAATATTGAATGTAGCTATCCTGACTATGATTTATATGCTATCAAAAATAAAGCATATGGTTACTTAACTAGAGGTTGTCCTCGTCAGTGTCCATTTTGCATAGTAGGTCAAAAGGAAGGTGTACAGGCATATAAAGTTGCTGATTTATCGCAGTTTTGGCGTGGTCAGAAGCACATAAAGCTGCTTGATCCTAATTTGCTGGCTTGTCCTGATTGGGAAAATTTACTTGGACAGCTGGCTGAGAGTAGAGCCTATGTAGATTTTACTCAGGGTTTGGATATTAGGCTTATGACGGATGAAAAAGCCTGTGCTATAAATAAGGTTAAGTACAGTATGATACATTTTGCGTGGGACGATCCTAATGATATGGGAACACTAGAAAAATTAAAGGAATACAGAGCTGCGTGGAAAGGTAGTCGCAGAAACCTTAGTGTTTACGTATTAACTAATTTTAACAGCACGCATGAAGAAGATTTGTATCGGGTATATACATTGAGAGACATAGGCTATGATCCGTACATTATGATTTTTGATAAATTGAATGCTCCTGAAAAAACAAAATATTTGCAGCGTTGGGTAAACAATAAGCAGATATTTAGGACGATAAAAATGTTTGAAGAATATGATCATAGGAGAGGTTAACTATGAATAAGGTAATTTTATTAGGAAGATTGACTAAAGATTGCAATACTAAATATACCCAGACAGGAAAATGCGTAACGACGTTTACTTTGGCGGTCAATAGACCAACTACGAAAGATGGAGAACAGCAGGCAGACTTTGTGCCCGTAGTTTTATGGGGGAAAGTAGCAGAAACTGTTGGTAATTATGTTCATAAAGGACAACGGTTGCTTGTCGAAGGGCGGTTACAAGTTAGAACGTTCGAAGCAAATGACGGTTCTAAACGTTGGGTAACAGAAGTTATCGGCAGCCATATTGAATTCATTGAAAAGAAAGAAGACTTCGGCGGACCTGGCAGTAACGAATACACAGGAGCGCCTTTTGATGAAGAAATACCATTTTAAATATTAGGAGATGTAAAAAGTGAGACCAATAAATATAAAAAATATGATGGCGTTAATCGAAAAAGAACCGGATGATCAATATATACGGGTATTAAAGTTAGTATTTTTACAAGCTTTGATGGAGATCAAACAGCTGCGCCGAAAAAATAGCCAACTTGGCGGTAAGGTAGCGAGATATAGAAAAAAAGATACCCCGACAGAGCCTATTCAAGTTGGAACTAATGAATGTGACGACATAATATGTCCTAATTGTAGTGGAATTGTTGGTTTTAACGCAATGGCAAATTACGCAAAAACAAGATGCTGTTATCATTGTGGGCAAAGGTTGAAATGGAAGGAATGTGAGTAATGATGGAAATTAAGATAAAATTATTGCCTGGCGGTAAAATGCCGACAAAAGGAACGATCGGTGCAGCCGGTTATGATTGCTACGCAAGAGAAGATATAACTGTAGGTACAGAACCTGTACTAATTGGGTTGGGATTTGCTATTGAGATTCCACCGGGGTATCATGCCAAAATCTTTCCACGCAGTAGTACAGGCTTGAAAACATTATTACGCCAGCCGAATTCTTGTGGGATAATTGATAGCGATTATAGAGGAGAAGTGAAAGTTATGTATGAAGCTAAAATGTATGTTGATGGAAAAGAGATCGTTGTAAAAAAAGGCTATCACAGGATTAAAGCAGGTGAGCGTATTGCTCAAATGCTGATCGAGCGTAACGAAGATACAACGCTAGTACCGGTTGCAGAACTTTCTGAAACAAAAAGAGGCACTGGCGGTTTTGGCAGTACCGGGCGGTGAAGAGATTATGAAATTAATAGATAAAGACGCTTTAAGCATGGAACTAATGAATGAAGTGTTAAACGCTTATGCAAAGGCTGATTTTCGTTTTGCTCATGCGTTAAACGTTTTTCAAGGTTTAATAGACAAAGCACCTACAGTAGAAGAACGTAAGCAAGGGCATTGGGTAAGACATAATGATATCATTGCTTGCAGCGAGTGTATTTTTGATATGTGTTTTGACGAAAACATTGCAAAACTAAATTACTGCCCTTATTGCGGGGCTATTATGGACGGTGTAGAAAAATGAAAGAAAGTTTTATTTGTCCTCACTGCAAGAACATAACGGGCTGGCGGGAAGTAATTCCTGTGCACGGCCACTATACAGAACATTATGACGAAAACGGTAAATTTGAGGCGGGAGCTTATGCAGACTCTATGAATTATTACGAAAAATCAACGGTATATGAATGTACACGTTGCAACCGAAATATAAAAGCTGCTGTTTTGCGTTATAAACGAGGTATGAATAAATGACAAAGAAAGAACTGATAGAGTTGATAGAAGAATATCCGGACGATGCAGTTATCACTTGTTTCGGTGATGGGCGTGGTTTTTGGGCAAGTGATGTAGTGTTTGACGAATATACGAATAAAATTTGTATCGTAGAAGATTGAGAAAGGTTAAGAAAAATGAAAAAAACAAAACTAAAACAGCGGGTTGAAACGTTAACTGAATGTATTAAATCTTTAGAAAAAATGAAATCAACAAACGAAAGCGTAATCGTTATTACTGATAGTTTTATATGTACGTCAATGGTGGACGAGGAAGGAAAAACAGATAATGAGAACATTCAAGATCACATTGCAAAGGTTTTTGTTTTGATTATTAGCTATTTAACCCATATGGCTAAACGAACAGATCTAAATTTAACTATGCTTTTATTACCGATATTGATAGAAGTTGCAAAAAAAGAAGGCATAGAGGTTAAGGAAATTCCGAAAGAAGCATTAGAAAAAAGGGAACAAATTTTAAACTAATGCTATAGGACTTATGAGGGATCAGAAAAACATTAAGGATTTAGTGAGTGAAGAATGAAAAAACGTGAACTTTGCGGTATTTATTTCAGAGTAAAGCGGAATGGAAAGTACGAAAACATTTGCTTTACTGATATGACGGAATTTGAACAAAAAAGAGCAATTTATGATTTTTCGCCAGAAGCTCTGAGAAATATGTGTATGGTTTTGGCGGGAGTAGTCAGAAATTTAGGCGATATGTTTGATATTAGTGCTGCGGACGGTGATTAATAATGAAAGAAGCAGTAAATTGTTTAAAATGCTACCGGATACATAAGTATGACAATATTATTTTTTGTCCTTTTATTGGACTGGAAGAATGTATCAGGGGTCGGCATTATGTCGAATTAGAAAATACTTCCAATATAAATGAAATTAAAGATAAGAGTAAAATTCCTGATTTTAAACCTACAGATAAATGTGCATCGAAAAAAGCTATTCAATGGGAGCAATACCACGAACAAATATTCGAGATGCTTGAAGCTGGGTATACCAGGTATAGAATTGCTAAAGAAATAGGAGTAAGTATAAATGCTTTATATGCGTATGTATCAAGATATAAACAATAAGTAAAATAAGTAAATGGCGTATGTCTTTTGACATGCGCCTAAATGCTTTGAAAAATTCCTTCCATTATATATACGTTTTTTTTGATTCAGGGACTAGGTCCCTTTAGACTTGATTTAATCTATTATTTTAAGGCGGATTTTATCATGTATTTACAAAAGAAATATTTTGCTGGATTGACAGTAGATGTAGAAAAATATCACACGAATAAATTTAACAGTAAAAAGATAACCAGGTCAGCTAATATAAACCGTACCCCGGAAAATATGAAAAAAGTAAATGAACGTAATGCTGCTAAAAATTTACGTCGAAGGATTAATGCTAATTTCGCAGCAGGTGATCATCATTTGATCCTAACCTATAGACCGGAAGAAAGAGCACTTAATCCAGAAGATGCAAGAAATGACCTGAAAAGGTTTTTAGATAGAATGAGAAGACACTATAAAAAGTTGGAGAAAGAATTAAAATATATAGCGGTTGCTGAGTATGGGAAAGTTTCCATGCATTTTCATATGGTAGTCAATGGTGGAGTTCTACCAGAAGAAATAAATAAAATATGGGGACATGGCAGAGTAGGTCTTAGAGTTTTAGATGATTCGGGAGACTATATAAAACTTGCTGATTATCTCATAAAACAAACTAGAAAAACATATAATGATCCTGAAAAAGCTGTATTCAAAAAAAGATGGTGTTCATCGAGAAACTTAAAAGAACCGGAAGTAGAGACCAATATAGTCAAAGCTGACAGCTGGCGGGAGTATCCGAAAGCGCCCAAAGGCTATATGATCATTCCTGATAGTATTGAATATGGAGTAAGCGAGATCACTGGCTATCCGTATCAGTATTACAGAATGATCAAGATACCTGATAAAAAACAGAAGGAGAAAAAGAGGTATGTTAAAAATAATATTAGACATCCCGCCCAGTGTTAACCATTGTTATGTAAATGTACCGAGAAAAGGCCGCAGACTTACAGAGGCAGCGAAAAACTGGAAACTTATTGCTGGATATGAAGCAACTCAGGCAAAAAGGAAACAGGGGTGGGTTTATCCTGCAAAAGATGAAAAAATAGTTATCCTGCTATGGGCTTTTTGGCCCGATAATCGCCCTCACGATATGGGAAATCTCCATAAGCTCCTGCCTGATGCACTTGAAAATGTCCTCTATGAAAATGATAGAAACGTCCTTATTCGTGATATGGATTTCTCCTTAGACAAAAAACGTCCTCGTATTGAGGTTGTCGTTGCATATAAAAAGGAGCTGGATGATAATGAAACACAGCACTAAAAAATTTGTCCTACAGGAATTGGCTGACTATAAAGAAAACTGTATGGAAATAATTCGTATTCAAGAACAAATAAAAAATCTTAGGTGTTCAGGAAAAGCAGAATTAACAAACCGGGAACTGCAAAGGTTATTTTTACGACAGGAATATTTAGAAAGAGCCATAGCAGCTATAGATGATTTACGTGCGGCGTTGAACGAGGATCTATTACTGTTATTTAACGAGAAGTTTTTGAATAGACCAAGCTTGCAAGATAAAACGATAATTGCACGTCTAAATGTTAGTCGTGCAAAATTCTATAAAGATCTTGACTTGATCTGTAAAATGCTGGCTGATAGATTAGGACTTTCATAGTTGCATGTGGTTTTGGTTGCACGGACTTTTGGCATTGCATACGGTTTTGGTTGCATGGACTTTTAGCGTTGCACGGACTTTTGGTTGCACGCGATTTTGACAATAGAAATAAAAAAGCACGGTATAAACCGTGCTTACAAGTTTTTCATTTTAGAACGAATAGAGAACATATTTATATCAAGATAGCAAAGAGTATCGTTTTTACCTAGCTGGATATTTTCGAGGGAGCTAGGAGACGGAATAAATTCATTGTCCTGCTCCATTCCCCACAAATGGAATGCTAACGCTTCTTTTGCGTATAATATTGCTTCGTGAATGTTATTGCCAGAAGCGACGCAGCCGGGTAGATCGGGTAAGAATACGCTGTAATTATTAGCATTTTTCTATAACGGCGGGGTAAATATAACAGTCTTGTTTTTTATGCATATATAACGCTCCTTAGCTTAGATCTCAAATACATCATAACACACGTATAAAATACGTACAACGATAAAAATAAAAAACGCTGGTTTTATTCAGCGCTTTTTATAGTATGCTTACTTTCGTTCATAAACAACGCAATTAGAAAGGACTCTTTCAGCATTGTTCCAGATCCAAGACCAAAATAATTTCTCTTTTTCTGAATAGGTATTAACTTCTTCTTCTGGTACTAGGGCTAAAGTATCACAAATTTGTTTAAAATAATTTTGCTGTGACTTAGTTATAATAAAAAGTCTGCCCCCTACACCCGGCAAAGGATCTGTTTGAGTTTTCGGGATAAGGTCTAAATTATCAAGCATTTCAAGAATTTTTTTATCAAAATTAAAGCGGTTTTTCTTCATGGTTTTACCTCCAAAGCATTTTCTTTAAGTCAATTAAACGTCATTAAAATATAAATGTCAATAAAAATTGTTTATAAGCATTTTAAATTCGTCAATGGTTGCTGTCCAGACTGCCTGTTGTCGGGTATAACCGTCAGGAGTAGAATAAGCAATAACTTTTACAGTTTTATTCAAAGTATCAGCGTAAATATCAGGATAAGACTTGTAAAGTTCAATAGTTTTTTTTATACAAGTCTTAACACTTTTGAATGTCCAGCGCTCAAAATTGACGGCTATACCGTCAATATTTTCAAAACAAATAAGAAATGTTTGTTTTTTCATTTTTATCTCCTTTCTAGCCTGTCATCATCAGAGCCGGGAGGCTATCCCACGGCTGACGCTTGCAGACTGCAAGCGTTTCGACTAACAAAGATAAATAACACCTTTTTTTGTTGTGTAATAAGAATCACATTCTAAATCTCTTGCAATGGCAGCATAATCAATATAAATTGCTATAGAATCTGGAATATGACCAAAACAGCCTTCTGAAACTAATTCTTCTGCAACGTCTTCTAAGGTCATATCTTTGTAGAAATAAGAATTATCCTCGAATTGTTCTAAAGCTGTTAACAAGTCTTCGCCTGAGGCATCCAAATAAGCCTCTAACCAGCTTTTATCATAGTCTGATAACTCGTTTAATTTTTCGGCTATCTCATTAAGTGAGAATATATTATCATACTCACCAATATTTAAACCTTCAATATCGCTTTCATAATCGTGTATGGCGTATTCTTCGTAAGCTGTACCGTCTACAACTTCAATTTCTTTTAAAACTTCGTCCAAGTCTTCGCAGGGCAATTCAACCCATTTACCAACCAATTCTCCCTCGTTGTATTTTCCTAAGTTTGCAATATAGATTTTTAACATTTAAAACATCTCCTCTGCTCATTATAGTAAATGATGATTTCTTTTTGTTAAATATAGTATAACGGATTTGTAAATGCTTGTCAATAACGAAAATGTAAATTTTAATATTTTTTTTGTTGATTTTGATTTCTGTTTTGTATATAATGAAGTGGGGTGATAAAAATGTCTATTGCAAGCAAAATAAAAAGTGCTCTAGCTATTGCGGAATCTAGTCAGGTAGAAATAGGGAAAGCGTTAGGCATAAGCACGCAAGCAGTTAGAATGAAGATTTTTAGAAATAGTTTTAGCGCTACAGATTTAGTAAAAATTGCGGAAGCTATAAACGGGAAATTAATAATAAAAATAAATGAACAAGAAATAGTTTTTTCTGCTGAGGATGTAGCAGAAAAGCCAGAAGAATAGCATAGGAGGAAAAAGAAATGCCGACTATTTCAATGTTTAGAGGAATTAAAGTATTTATAAACTGGAACGATCATATGCCGCCCCATTTTCACGCAAAATATGGCAGTGAAGAAGTCATTGTTAATATTAAAGATATTGAGGTAATAGACGGAAAAATACCATCAAAACAATTAAAAATGCTACTTGGCTGGGCTGCCTTTCATCAAGAGGAATTATTGGAAAATTGGGAGCTAGCTCAACAGAACGAAGAACTTTTTCAAATTGAGCCGATGAAGTAAAGGAGGGTTTAAAGTGAAAAGGGATGTAAACTATTATCTATCTAAAGGGCTTGATAAAAAAGCTGCCGAATATTTCGCAAACGGCAGAAAAAAAATTACGGCTGTTGTTGCCAATGATGATTATACGCTAACAATTACCTTTAACAATGAGGAAAAACGTTGTTATAATGTACGCCCATTAATAAAAGCTGGTGGCGTATTTAAACATATTGAAAATATAAAAGATTTCAAGCGGGTATATTTGGATGATTGCGCTTGTGTGGCGTGGGATATTGATCCTAATATTAATAGCCAAACACACTGGGAGAATAAAATAGACCTTTGCAAAGATGCTTGTTACTTGAATAGCGTTCCATTAAGAAGCGAACAAACAGCGTAACATAAACAGACGGAAAAATAAATTAAATAAGAAAAGGCGCTTGTATTGATACAAGCGCCTTTTTATATCTAAAGCAGAAGCTAAAAAGCTTCTGCTTTTTATTTTTT
>ERZ835980.591-NODE-591-length-48807-cov-23.998298_pt1 | contig 48807 bp, 41 predicted proteins | sample MGYA00519943_ERZ835980 | MGnify/ENA primary metagenome ERZ835980 (study PRJEB31850, sample SAMEA3708791) | human gut metagenome | biome: human gut; feature: human-associated habitat; material: faeces | place: China | collected 2014 ... | reverse complement strand
TCGATTTTTACGCATGTTACTAAATAAATTGTGTCAACTTATTTAGTACACTACAAACGCACTTGCGTTTCAGGTAAAACGCCCTTGCGTTTTTCTCACGCCCCGCCCTGTACCCTATACATTGTTCCAGAATTGTTACAAAATCCGCCGATATGCCCACTTTTTCATTGATTTCCACCCTTTTCACCGATAAAAACCTCTCCATAAGTTGAATAAACCCAAAATAAGGCTTAATTTTGCGGCTGATTATCGGCCGCTGTGTTTACCGCCCCCAATCCATAGCTGGGAGTGGTAACGGCGAAGCACACCCTATGCGCAGGGAAATTCCTTTAGAAAAATCATAACAAAACCCAATGAAAAGATGAAGATACGCAAAGTAGTCTGTATGCTGACGTTGTCCACCCTGCTAGTGAGCGGGTGTACGTCTTACCAGAAATCGCTCTACCTTCAGAACGAACAAGTGCTCAATGAATCCCTTGAAGGACAGCTCTATGACTTCCGCATCATGCCCAAGGACGAGCTTACTATTTTGGTAAGCACCACTGACCCCGAGGCTTCGGCTCCTTTTTACCGAAAAATCGGACAAAGTAAAGAGGGAGGAAATAACAACAGTACAGGTATGCAAGATGCCAACTTATTAGCCTATTTAGTAGACAATCAAGGTTGTATTGATTTCCCCGTATTGGGTAAGCTCAAGGTAATGGGGCTGACCAACCGTGAATGTGAAGCCCTCATTCGTGAAAAACTTCAGCCCTACCTCAAGGAAGTGCCCAACGTCACCGTACGTACCTCCAACTACAAGTTCAGCGTATTGGGTGAAGTCAATGCCCCCGGAACCTATACTACTGATGCGGAAAAAGTCACTATCTTCGAAGCCCTGGCACAGGCGGGTGATATGACCCTCTTCTCGGTACGCGACGACGTACAGTTGCTTCGCGAAGACTCCACGGGTGTACGACGAGTGTACCACCTCAACCTGACTGAAGCCGACGTAGCCCAGTCACCCTATTTTTACTTGCAACAGAATGACGTAGTTTATGTCAAGCCGACCAAGGCAAAAGTACGTTCCAACACCTTCAATGGGAACGCTTCCATGTGGATTACCATTTTAGGATTAGTTACCTCAGTTACTTCCCTTATACTTGCAATTTCCAAATAATAATAACATATACCTATGGCAGAAGAAACCAAGAACTATTTGCTGGAAGACGAAGAAACTTCCGGCTTCGACTATAAAGCGTTTTTCATCAAGCTCCTGATGTACTGGCCCTGGATTCTGGGCTGCATGGCTGTATTCCTGATCGGTGCCTTTTTCTACCTCCGGACCCTGACCCCTCTTTACACCATCAGCTCTTCCGTGTTGATTAAGAACGAGAGCAAGGGAGGAACAAGCGGAGCCAATCTGGAAGATTTGGGATTTGTTACTTCTTCTACCCAGAGCTTTGACAACGAGCTGGAAATCCTGCGTTCACGCACCCTGATTAAGAAAGTGGTGACCGCCCTCGACCTCTATATCAACTACTCCGTGCCCAGTCAGTTCCGCGATACTGAGCTTTACAAGCAGTCGCCCGTCAAAGTATGGGTCACTCCAGAAGAAGCCGAACGTATGGGCTATGCGCAGATAAAAATGTCTTTCCGCGACCAGCAGCTCCACGAAGTACAGGTAGAGCACGAAGGCCAGGAATGGAAAAAGGCCATAGAATGTCTGCCCGCCGTATTCTCTACCCCAGCCGGTGTATTCACTTTCTCAGCAGCCGACTCTACCCTGCAAACTATCCAGCCTGTACCCGAAGTAATTCAGGCCGTAGTCGTATCCCCCAACGAAGCAGCCGCTTCCTATCGTAACCGCCTGGCGGTAAGTCCCAGCAGCAAGTCTACCACCATTGCTCAACTTACTGTCACCAGCAGCCAGGAGTCTCGAGGAGTAGATTTCCTGAACAAATTGGTCGAACTCTATAACGAAGAAGGCAATAACGACAAAAACGAGGTAGCTGCCAAGACTGCCGAGTTTATCGACGAACGTATCCGCATCATCAATAAGGAACTGGGTACTACCGAAAGCCAGCTGGCCAGCTTCAAGCAGCGGGCGGGTGTGGTAGATATTGCTGCCGATGCTACCCAGGCTGCCGGCGAACAAGCAAATTACGAACGCGCCTACGCCGAGAATGAGGTACAAATTAGTTTGGTCAATCACCTGAAAAATCATATTCTGAGCGAAAAAAGCCAGTATGAAGTTATTCCCGCCAACATCGGGCTGAATAACAGCGACTTGAATACCGTAGTACAAAACTACAACCAGATGCTGATTGAACGCAAGCGCTTGCTGCGCACCTCGCACGAGGACAACCCTGCCGTACAGAGCCTGAACGCCAGCATCGAAGTGATGCGCAACAGCGTAATGGGCGCTATCCAGACTGCCGAAAAAGGCTTGCTTATCAACCGTCAGGCCCTGCAGGCACAAACCCGCAAGTATGCCGGCAAGGTAAGTGATGCCCCTGTGCAGGAAAAAGAATACCTCAGCATGTCGCGCCAGCAGGAAATCCAAGCCAACCTCTACCTGATGTTGCTGCAGAAGCGTGAGGAAAACAACATCACCCTGGCTTCTACCGCCAATAATGCCCGCATCATCGACGAACCTTTGGCAGGCGGTCAAATTTTTCCCACTCCTTCTCAAACTTACATGATTGCTCTCATGTTAGGATTAGCTCTCCCTATTGGATTAATTTTTATTTTAGGCTTGCTTCAGTTTAAAATACAGACACGGGGCGATGTAGAAAAAATCACCAACCTTCCTATTGTGGGCGATATTCCACTCACCCCGGAAACCGCTGAAAGCGCTATTGTGGTACGCGAAAACCGTAACGAGCTGATGGAAGAAGTGTTCCGCTCGGTGCGTACCAATATCCAGTACATGCTGCAGGAAGGTCAGAAGGTCATCCTTTTCACCTCTACCACTTCCGGTGAGGGGAAAAGCTTCAATGCCGGCAACCTGGCCTGCAGTTTTGCCTTTATGGGTAAAAAAGTAGTGATTGTAGGTCTCGACATCCGCAAGCCAGGACTGAACAAAGTATTCCATCTCTCTCATAAAGAAGCCGGTATTTCACAATACTTGTCCGATCCAGAACATACCGATGTGCTCAGCTTATGTCAGGCATCTACGGTATCACCCAATCTCTATATCCTACCCGGTGGCAGTATTCCACCCAATCCGACTGAATTGGTAGCCCGCCAGGCACTCGATAACGCTATCCAGCAATTAAAGCAACACTTTGATTACGTGATATTGGACACTGCTCCCATCGGTATGGTGACCGACACCCAGCTTATCGCCCGCGTGGCCGATTTAAGTGTCTATGTCTGCCGCTCCAACTATACCGCCAAGAGTGAATTCAAACTGATTAATGAACTACGCCAGGACGGCAAACTTCCCCACCTCTGTGTATTGATTAACGGCATTGATATGAACAAACGTGAAACCGGCTCCTACTATGGCTACGGCAAGTATGGCAAATACGGGCACTACGGTTACGGAAAGAAATATGGCTATGGCTATGGCTACGGTCAAAAGAAATAACTAAGGCAGAGTCTTTCCCACGGGATGGGAGAGAAATTTTTCATATTTAGAATTATTCCAGCCGATGTGAATCGCCTGGAATTAAAATATAAATCAACTAAGAAGTTGTAAAATAGCGTCCAAAGAACTTATAAAATATTATACAAATCTTAATAACAAGTCTGCGTTCCTAATAGACTATTATAAAACTATTATCGATTCTCAAGGTTTAGACAGCATATGTTATGACAAAGAAGACTATATTGAACATTATAGGATATAAAAATAGAAGATACGATAACGAAGTAAATACTAGAGCAAATATTAAATAATTTAATACCACTGCCCTAAATAAAGCATTTTTAACAAGTTACAGTCCTACCAAAGCATTAAAAATGAGTGAAACACGTACTAGTAAAAGCATAAAAAATGCACAAGTTGCATTAATATATTATTTTTTTCAACTTTTTCTAGGGTTCTTTTCCCGGAAAGCCTTCTTCGATTATTTAGGTAGTGAAATATTAGGATTGAATACAACCGCCTCAAATTTATTAGGTTTTTTAAATCTTGCAGAACTAGGAGTTTCAGCAGCTGTAGGATATTTCCTTTATCAACCATTATTCGATAAAGATTATACTAAACTTAATAAACTAGTCTCATTACAAGGATGGATATACCGCAATGTAGCATTATTTATCATTACCGTATCAGTTATTTTAATGTGCTTCTTCCCTGTGATTTTCAGAAAATCTCCACTACCGATATGGTATGCCTATCTTACTTTTGGAGTACTTCTTTTCAGTTCTCTATTAGGATATTTCTATAATTACCGGCAAATTGTGCTTTATGCAGACCAAAAAGAATATAAAATACAAGAATATGTACAAGGTTCTACAATTATAAAGACCATATTGCAAATATTAGCTATGGTTTTTCTGCCATATCCATTCTTTTCATGGCTAACCCTAGAATTTATTGGAGCAATTACTACTACAATAATACTGAATCAAATTATTAGAAAAAATTATCCATGGCTAAAAACTAAAATTTCTGAGGGTAAAAAATACCTCCAAGAATACCCTGAAGTACTAAAAAAAACTGGCCAAGCATTTTTTCATCGAATAGGAGAAGTTATTTTATTCCAATCAAGCCCAATAATCATATACGCATTTACTGATTTGACAACCGTTGCATTGTATGGAAATTATATACTTATTGTAAACAAAGTAAGTTCATTATTAAGTTCTGTATTTAAAAGTACTGGTGCCGCCATTGGAAATCTAGTTGCGAGTAAAGACGAATCACGGATTATCAAAGTTTTTTGGGAGTTATTCGACTCCCGTATGTGTATTTCTATCATTGCATTATTATGTCTTTTTCACTTAGCCAATCCATTTATCACTATTTGGTTAGGGAAAGAATATTGTTTAAGTAGTTCGTTCTTAATCCTTTATATAATTCTAAATAGCATAGGAATGACTAGAACTACAGTCGACAATTATATCAACGCATATGGACTTTATAAAGACATATGGGCACCTTTAGCTGAAGCAGGATTAAATATTGGGTTCTCAATTTTATTTGGACATTATTGGGGGTTAAATGGAATAATCGCAGGGATTTTAGTCAGTCAGATTATAATTATTGGATTATGGAAACCATATTTTTTATTCAAGTATGGAATACATATAAATGCAAAAAAATATTTTATACCAATATCCTATAGATATATAATTACTGCCACACTATTCATCTTTTCTTATTACGCTTTTAAACCTCTACATCTAGAACAAGTTTCTACCATAAAAGATTTCGTAATAAAAACTCTAATTGTAGGATTTTCTTCATTAACCATAGTAAGTATTGTTTTTCTTGCATTATTTTCAGGCACTAAAGATTTTGCAGTGCGCATAAAAAAAATAGTTATAGGGAAATTCTAAATCCATATATAAATATATTTTTAACATTCTCATGAAGAGTAACGCATTTATATCGGTTATAATACCAATATATAATTCAGAAAAATACTTAGCAAAATGCATCGAAAGTATTTTATCCCAAACATTCAAAAATTTTGAACTTATTCTTATTAATGATGGAAGCAAAGATAATTCACTAGACATTTGTAATAAATATAAAAATAGAGATAAAAGAATTTCTATTATAAACTCGGTCAACAAAGGAGTAAGCAACGCTAGAAATTTAGGAATAGAAAAATCAAAAGGTGAATGGATTATATTTTGTGATTCAGATGATTGGGTTGAAAATACCTGGTTAGAGTCATACGTCAAATATTTTAATTCTGGGGTTGATATTATATTTCAAGGATATATATTAGAAAATGAAAGTGGAGAAATAATCTCTATAATAAAGCATAATACAAATAATTTAAATAGCACAATAAGTAAAATTATTTATCTAGAACAATCTGATATGATAGGATATAGTTGGATAAAAATTTTTAAACGAGAACTTATCATATCTTATAATATTAGATTTGATGTAAGTATTTCACATAGTGAGGATTTAATATTTACCCTCGATTATTTAAGTAAATCAACTTGCAATATCGCGATTGCACCAATGACGAATTATCATTATGTGAGACATTCAGGCTCTTTAATCTCAAAATCATACAGTTATAATAATATTGCAAAGAGACTGAATAAAGTTTATAATGCGAGAAAAAAATTATGTAGCAAATACAGTGATTTATCATATGAAACATGGACTGATAAGCAATACATAAATGGACTTTTAGATATTCTAAAAAAAACGTCAAAGTCAAAAAATGATAAAAGCTTAAACACCCAAATAATTAATTGTATATTATTACTAAGGCCCCAATATAGATATTTTTCAAAATTTAACGCAGCAATTTTATGGCTGATAAATAAAAAAACGCCTTTAGAAATATTATCACTCATTTTTTATATTAGAAATCTTTTTAAATACAATAAGAATCATTAGATATTCACGATAATGCGTTTACTAGCTATAAGCATAATTCTCCTCAGTCTATGTTTTAAATCTCCAATATCAGAACAAAGATACTTAACTAAAGAAAAGTGCTTAATTTTAAGAGCAATTCTACCTTTTCTAGTTATCTTACAGCATTGTTCAGGTTTTATAAATATTCCATATATTAGCTCTGACTTTGGAATTGTTGGAAGTGCTGCGGTAGGTCTCTTTTTCTTCTTTTCCGGTTATGGATTAGAAGTAAAAAAAGAAAAAGATTCTTTAAAACTCACGGAATTACCATTAAGAATATGCAAGTTACTATATAAATTAATAATTCCAACAATACTATTTTATTTAATCAATATTTTATTAAATAATAGTATAATTGATGTTTTAATAAATACTTTTGAAATGAATTTTTACATTCTTCCATACTCTTGGTTTATTATAACCTTATGTATCTTGTATATTTTATTTTACCTTTCATATATATTAACAAAGAGATATCATCTACATAGTTTATTAGGATTTATATTCATACTCCACGTTATTTGCATGAAATTTAATGTTCCTACATACATCTATATTTCAAATCTTGCTTTCTTTTCTGGTGCAATATATAAACGTTATGAGTGCAATATAATAAAACTGAGATTATCACACTTAAAATGGTGTTCCATACTATGTTTAGGTTTACTAACAATATTTGCAATAAGATTGCCAGATGGACTACGCCCATTATTTCGATTCTTTTGGACCTTTTCTTTCATGGCATTGTATGCGACTCTTCCTTCAATAAAAACAAACAATTTATGGAATTATCTAAATACAATAGGACTGCAGGTATATTTATGCCAAGGAATTGCCTTTTTGTTAATACCCGATAAGGGTTTTAATGGAACCTTACGAACTATTCTTATTATTGGATTAACTATAATTATAGCTTCAATTGTAAATAAACTATATGCCAAATTAAATATTACAAAAAGATGGTAATGATATCAATTATAGTACCTGTTTATAATGCTGAAAAATATATTGAACGATGTATAAAGTCTGTATTAGAACAGACTTTTTTACAATGGGAGTTAATACTCATCGATGACGGAAGTAAAGATAACAGTCTTACAATATGCCGGCAATATGCTACAAAAGAAAGGCGTATATTGTTTTTTCATCAGGAAAATTCTGGTGCCAACAAAGCTCGTTTAAATGGAATACAAAAGTCAAATGGAAAATATTTAATGTTTTTAGACGCAGACGATTTTTTGCCAAAATCCTCTTTATCTACATTATACTCAGAGATAGAAAAAGGATTCGATTTTGTTCGGGGAAATCTATCCATTGTAGATGACTATGGAATATGTGCTAAACAAGAACATTATAAAATAGAGAAAGGAGAATTTCATACACAATTCAAATACACAAAATTTTTACTTCTTAATGCAATTGCACCATATTTATGTGGTGCAATTTATAAACGTAATTTTTTCTATGAAACAGATTTCATGGAATCAATCAACCTTAATCTACAAATAGGAGAAGATTTCCTTTCACTATTATATGCATCTATACGCTGCAAAGATTTTAAATTAATAGATCAAACCGTATATTATTACTACCACAATCCAAACAGTATAATGAATGGAAAAGTTCTAGGTAGAGAGACATCACATAAGATAGACTCTTCAATAGAAAAATTATTAACAAACAATAATGTGGATGAAACGTTATTGTCTATAGCTAAAGAAAAATCCATAAAAGGAATGATTATCAGACAATTTATACCTGAACTAAAGTTTTCATGGACAGAATACAAGTCTATCTCAAGCTATATACAATCTGCTGATAAATATAAAAAAGTAATGTCACTTGATCAAAAATATACACGTTTTATCAAACATCCTTTCCTTTTTTACATCTACACACGAATATTCTGCTTTCTATTTTTTTTAAAAAAGCGAAAATATAAAAAATATAGAATTGTATAACAAACATTTATTTAATCAATAAAATATAAGACAATAATGATACATATAACTTGTAGTCTCGATTCTAAGTATACACGATTCGCAGGTGTTTTAATGACATCTATTTTTGAAAATAATAAAGATGAAAGAATCATGATGCATATCATGGGATTTCAACTTTCAAATAATGATAAAACAGATTTAGAGTATATAGCTAAACGATATAATAATGAAATAACATTCTATGACATTGATGAAAAAAAATTTAAGAACTTTAGGACAACAGAACAATGGAATATTGCAACCTATTTTAGGCTTCTATTACCAGAATTAATCGACATTAATGTCAAAAGAGTATTATATGTTGATTGTGACATCATATTTAGAGGCAAAATCCGAGAACTATATAATACCGACTTAGAAGATAATATTATAGGAGCAGTAGAAGATCATGTACTAAGTCCACGTATAAGTTTAAATTATAGTCATGATATCTATCCCGAATATTTCTTTTAATGCTGGAGTACTATTAATTGATTTACAAAAATGGAGAGAACACATGATAACTAAAAAATGCTTTGATTATCTCCAAAAGTATAAACCTATGCATTTAGATCAAGATACTTTAAATGCAGTACTTCAAGGAAGATGGAAACATCTATCTTATAGATATAACTTTATGTCTAATTTCCATTCTGCATATTTTAGCAAGAAAGATTTTGTTATGGATATAAATAAGGAATATCCATATTATCCAATAATTATTCATTTTACTGGTACCAAACCATGGAATCACGCAAGTCGTTCTCCCTATAAGGTAGACTTTTTCAAATATCAGTCAATGACTAAATGGAAAAACATGATTCCTAAACATACCTCAAAAGAAAAGATAATCAATATTATTAGAGAATTTTGTGATAAAATAGGTATAAAGAAAAAAAATCCCTTCAAAAGATATGACTTTGATTTTAACAAAAACGATTTTTCTTAATACTACAATATAATTTCTATACAAATTCATTATTATAATAATTATATCAAAAATATAAGCGCATCACTTTAGACTCTTTTAAAATAGTTATATCATAATATACTTAAAAAATGCTCCCTCTATACCCTCCCCAAGAAAAAGGTAAGGTGCCATTGAAAGAGTATCCAAATCGTTCGCAAAAAAATCTTGAGTTATACCTTATAAGATTTTAACAAGTTGTTTTAAGGTCATCTAGGCACAGATGAGTACATTCATCATCTTTACTTAGTAATACATACTTCTCGATGTCAAAATAATAACGATTTTACTGCATAAGTTGTTACATTTAGAATTTAAATGCCCTGCAAATTATAAGGCTCACAGAACTTCATTGTACAACTTCTAATTTTAATAGTATATCTTTAATACAACTTTATTAAAAGGGCCTACTTAGATAGATTAATCTCAGAAAAAGTCAAATATAACAAATCTACTTATAGCGATTAAAATCTCAAAAGCTCAAAGTAGTACTATATTTTTAGTAGATACTAATGTCTTCTAATATGAAAGAAAGGAAAATTGGCATTGTTATTGTGGCATACCATAATGCTTCAATGACAGAAAGATTTATAAATAATGAACTATCAAAACTTTCTACACCATTCCATGTAATAGTAGTAAACAATGCAGCAACTCGTGAAGATAGTCTTAAATTAGCGCAAAAATGTAATTTAGCATTTATAGATGACGATACAAAAGATAATATACCCAATGGAGAAAGATTCCTAATATGGTCTCCTGATAATCTTGGGTATGCTAAAGGGAACAATAAAGGAATTACATTTCTTAATAGAATAGGAGGTTTTACACATTTCTTATTTTCTAATGATGATATTACTATTAAAGATAATAATATTATAGATGAATTAGCGAATAAAATTGATGAAAATAGTAAAGTGGGTGCTGCTGGTCCAAGAATCATTAACCTTGAAGGAATTGATCAAAATCCCAAAGATCAATACATCTCATTATATAGAGAAATTGGATGGATTATATTGGCTCCTTTCCGCAAAACGAAAAAACAAAGAGAAACAATTGCAAACAATAAGGCTTTAAAATCTCGGATAACATACTGGACATCAGGAGCATTTATGTTAGTTAATGCAAAAGCATTTAACCAAATTGGCGGATTCGATCCGTATACATTTCTATATTATGAGGAATGTATTTTAGCTGAAAAACTTTTAAAAATAAATTTACATTTTTATTATGATGCAACTGTTAGTGTAATACATTTTGAAGGAGGAAGCACAACCAAAAATAGGAAAAATCAACTAATAGGAATTAATAGCAAAATATATTATTATAGAAAATACAAACATACAAACCGATTTATTATAATCATATACAGAATTTTAGAATACATAAACTATAAATTAAATGCCTAATCTATACAAACAATTTATACATCTTTATCCTAAAGATATAAGAATAGAAACTATAGTATTCATAATTCACATTTTTAGGAAGACATTTCTCAACACTGGTAGAGAAATGGGTGATACAAGTATTGCTGGAGGAGGAACCTTTTTAATGCTTATTTGTATATTACTTAATATATGGATAATTATTAAAAACAATAATATTGTCAACAAATCAATAAAAGAAACCAAATGTTTTTTTTATTACACGATATTTTGTCTATTTAGTATTTTTTGGTCTATTACCGGCAATGCTGGTTTTACTTCTATAATAGCTAAAGGCTCTGAAATATTAACATCATTTTTAGCCATATCTATCGTCTTGTACAAAATTAAAGATATAAATTATTGTGTCATATATATACTTTACATTACTACCATAGCTGCATTAAGTGGAGGGCTTGCTCAAGGATTTTTACACACAAATTCTTATTCTGTTTCGGGAATGATTGGATTTATTATTTCTTTAGGAATAAAAAGAATATATAATCCTCAATACATTAATTATTTCATTATTGCAAACTTATTTTGTCTAATAATGGGTACAAGTTCAGGCTCATACATAGCTGCAATTTGTGCACTTCTTATTCTTTTTTCCACAAATAAAAAAGGGATTAATTTAGCATTAACCATCTTTGTTATGCTAATAAGCTATTTAATGTACAAATTTGCTGCAGACATTATTTATAATTTAGTGTTTTATGGGCATAGTACTGAAGCCATCGAAGGGGGGACGGGTCGCTATGAAGTGTGGGGACAATTTATCGAAGGTTGGAAGTCTTCTCCGTGGCTAGGATATGGCTATATTGTTGGAGAAAGAAACCTTGCACTTATGGGTGGAATGGAACATATATTTTCTGCCCACAATGGATATTTATCAATCCTAGTAAATACAGGAATTATAGGTTCACTTATATTCAGCATTTTTCTTCTAAAAACATTATTTAGGGGATTTTCAAAGGCTCAAACCAAGAACGTGGCCCAACCATTAGCTACAGTTTTCTTTGCTGCTTTTTGCGGCATCTTAGTGAACAATTTATCATATCCACTTTTAGGATCTGACTGGAATCACACTTTTCTTCCTATGATGTCAGTCTTAATCATGATGAATACATGGAAAAACAAAATTCCAGGAACTTCAATGAGATATATTTTAACAAGAAAAGCATGGAAATAACAAATAAATATAACAGAAGTACTAGCAATTATTATATTAACAAAGAAGACTCAAATGTAATCAAAGGGTTTCTTATGCTTTTAATAATCTTAGGGCATAACCATATCTTAGCACCAACAGAAGGACCTTTATTTCATTACTTATATAGTTTTCATCTTGTATGCTTTTTTATTTTACCTTATTTTTATAATAAAAAACTATCTTATTCATGGGATAGCGTCAAATCTCTCGTCCGAAGACTATTAATACCCTACACTTTTTTCTTTGTATTTTGTTTATTGGTCTCATCTGTCATAGTTGGCATTCAGCACAAATCATTTCTTGAAATAACAAAAGGATATATCATAGGAAGTCCATATACCTTACGTAATTCTATTGGATTTGTATTTCTATGGTTCTTGCCTTCTTTTTTTTCATTTTCTTTAATGAGGATTATTGGAAACAAATTTAATTACATAAAGAAGCTCTTACTATTTTTATCCTTTTCAACCTGCTTTTTATCTTTTTCAAGTGAAGAGTATCTTAAAAATTTATTACCAATAGGCATCATGTTTGCAATAAAATTCTATTGGGTGGGATGGACTTGCTTCTATCTAATAAAATATTCTCAAAAAGTCATTTACATATGGCCTATCATGTTTACAATAATAACCTATCTTTTCTGGAATGATTATTTAACAAGTATCTTAATGCATTCCATACCGATATTTGCTTTTTGTGCAATAATAGCAATACTACCTTTACTCAGAAATAGATTACTAATTGCAATCGGACGTTATTCTTTAGAAATATATCTAATTCATGTCTTTTTATTATCATTCATGCAAAAAGTTGTTCCTAACAATGTTTTTGGGGGGCTTGTATCGTACATTATCTCTTTACTATTAACTTATATCATTATAAAATTTATATATAGAATCAAAATTGACAAATTTATATTTCCAAGATAATGAAACATGCATACTTAATTATAGCTCATACAGAATTCAAACTCTTAGAAAATCTGATTTCAATATTAGATAACCCTAATAATGATATTTTTGTTCATATTGATAAAAAAGTAGAATATACAATTCAATATACTCCCCAATATTCCCAATTAATTATTGTAAATGATAGTAACAGATGCAAAGTCGTTTGGGGAGAAGATTCACAAATCCATTGCGAATTAACTTTATATAGACTAGCCTATGAAACAGAAAAATATGATTATTTTCACCTTCTTTCTGGTATTGATATGCCCTTAAAAAACCAAGAATTCATCAACAATTTCTTCGAACGGCATAAAGGTCGTGAATTTATTGGATTAATGCCAAACGCATGGAGAACCGAAACAAAATTAATGTATTATCATTTTTTCATATCACGTCCTTCACCTAAAACATGGAAATATTTTATTCATACAGGTTTAATAGCCTTACAACGGGTTTTGCATTTAAAACGCAATAGGATGGGATGGAAAATATTAGCAAAAGGTGCAAACTGGAGTAGTTTAACAAATGAAGCGGTTGGTTATATTTTATCTCAAGAAGCAATGATTAGAAAACGATTTAAATATACTATGGCATGTGATGAGGTGTACAAACAAACCATACTTATGAATTCACCATTTGCTGAGAAACTATATAATAAAACAGATGAATATGAAGGCTGTCAAAGACTTGTTGACTGGAAAAGAGGAAACCCGTATACATGGACAATGGCCGATTGGAATGAATTAACAAATTCAAATAAACTTTTTGCACGTAAATTTAGTTCGGAACATTGGGATGTTGTGGAAAAACTTACACAATATATAAAGAAAAAATAATGGGGACAAAAGAAAGGAATATAAGTATTGATATAATGAAATTTTTGGCTGTATTATTAATAACAAACAGTCATATGGATAAATTATATGGTAATTATAACATATTTGCTACAGGAGGAGCTATAGGTGACGTGTTATTTTTTTTCTGTTCAGGATATACACTTTTTCTTGGTTCACTGGGACGTTTTGATTTCTGGTATAAAAAAAGGATTCGCAGAATTTATCCATCTGTTATTGCTTTATCTATCATGGGAACATTTTTCTGGGATTTTCATCGTGATATTCTCTATATCATAACTTATGGGGGAGAATGGTTTGTTAGTTGTATTATGATATATTACGTTCTACTATATTTTATACGACGTTACGCTTTAAATAATCTCCGACTTATTTTTGGAATTACCTTTATTAGCAGTCTTATTTGGTACTTTTTCTTCTATACCGATAAATACACTATCTCTATTTATAAATGGACTTACATTAAATGGTGTTTTTATTTTCTAAACATGTTACTTGGAGCTGCCGTCGGATTATATGAAAGCAAACATGGATACCTTATAAACAAGTCTTATTCAAAATATAATAGAACTTGGATGAATATTATATTTATGCTGATTTGCACCACATTATTTTATGGACTACAAATTATAGGTAAAAACAACCCTGCATGGGCTTATTGGCAAATATTTACAATTATTCCATTATTTGGCATTAATTGGTTCTTTTATTTAATATGTTGCGGTCAATGGGTAAAAAAAGTTTTTAACCATCCACAAATTTCATGGGGAATAATGGCTATTGGAGGTTTATGTTTAGAAATTTATCTAGTTCAACCTTATTTATTTACAACAAAAATGAATAACATATTCCCCCTAAATCTTTTAATCATGTTTCTTATAATCCTTCCTTTCGCATGGTTGTGCCGATCAATTGGAAGATTATTTCAACAAACATTCAGTAGTGAGGAAGGATACAATTGGAGAGAAATATTAAAAATAGTTTAATATGAAAATAACATGGGTCACTAGGAGTTTTCTAGATTATAGAATTCCTGTATATCAAGCACTAGACAGAATATGCAATCACAATCTTACTGTAATATATTATAAAGATATTCCACCAAAACGCTGTCAAGACAAACTTAAAGCAATTCTTGGTAATAGAGCAATTGCACGTGAAAATGAACTTAGAATAGGTAATCGCCCCAAAATAGACAATGCTTCACGTGCAAATAGTTCCATTAGAATACCAATAAGCCCAGGCTTAGTTAAGCAAATTATTCAAACGAAACCAGATGTTCTAATTAGCGATGGCTTCATGCAATGGACTTACGCACCACTTATAGTAAATGCCTTAAAAGGGATTCCGCATGTTATGCTTTATGAACGCACAGCACATACAGAGCGAACTGCAAGTAAAATCAGAATCTTGTATAGAAAATTCGTAAGCCATTGGATTGATGCAATTGGATGTAATGGTATATTAACAGGTGAATATATAAAATCCCTTCTTGGCTGGAATGATAGTAGATTAACATACGGTCATATGGTTGCCGACGTAACGGGTATGCAAAATATGATTTCACAAATACCTGATGAAACAATATCATCACTACGAAATCACTTAAAAATAAAAGGAGTAATGATTCTATTCGTCGGACAATTAATACCACGAAAAGGTGTCCGAGAACTACTAAATGCATGGGAAACATTTAAACAAAGCAATAATGAAGATTGTACACTAGTATATGTAGGATCTGGTTCTCAGGAACAAGAACTAAAGGATATTATTAAATCTCAACAGATTCCAGATGTTATTTTAACTGGTGCTATTGATTATGACCATATTGCACCGTATTATAAAGCAGCAGATTGTTTTATTATACCAACTCTAGAAGATAATTGGAGTCTAGTAGTACCAGAAGCCATGGCATGCGGTTTACCAATAGCTACATCTATATACAATGGCTGCCATCCAGAGTTAGTACATCAAGAAAACGGATGGACTTTCGATCCGTTAAAAAAGGAAAGTATTATTAATGTGCTTAACCAAATCATAAACTCCAAAAATCAATTAAAATATATGGGGAAAAAATCTATGGATATTGTTTCTAAAGAAACGGCTGAACGTGCAGCTGACTCTATCATAAAAGCTATAGATATTGCAATTAAAAGACACAAAAAATGAAAATAAAAACGATAACAACATGGGCAGATTATAATTATGGAGCTTCCTTACAAGCTTATGCCCTTCTTACTTATTTGAAAAAACAAGGACATGATGTTGAGATGATAAAATATCTTCCTCCATATCAAACACGTATGTATGACTATATGTGGGTAAATCCAGAATCAAAAGCTTCTCAACATCTAATTACTCGTTGGATATACAGAATTGCAAAATTTATACAACGCATCACGACTCTAAATCGGAAGCATATTTTTGATGAATTTAATTTCAAAACCTTACCGCTAACAACAAGAAAATATTCTTCATACCAAGAACTGTGCGAAAATCCACCAGAAGCTGATTTATATATTGTTGGAAGTGATCAAGTTTGGAATATATTATATGATGCCGGAAAAGATCCCTCTTTCTATTTGGAATTTGTAAAAAAAGGGAAAAAAGCATCTTATGCAGCCAGTTTTTCTTTTCTTGATATCGACGAAACGAATAAAAAACGTATTGCAAAATCGCTAAATAAATTTGATTCTGTAGCTGTAAGAGAATTTCAAGGTCAGGATTTGCTAAAAGATCTAGGAATTAACAGCACATGGGTATTAGATCCTGTTTTTTTACTTTCACTTGATGATTGGAATACATTAGCTATGAGCGCTAATAAATCTGTACAATGTATAACAGAGAAATATTTGCTCATTTATGACTTTGAGGGAAATAAAAAATTAAAAGCCTTTGCACTACAATTTGCAAAGTTACATAACTTAAAGATTTACGCGATAACAGATAAATATCCCCTCAGTTATGCAAACAGAAATTTTAAAAAAGCTGGTCCAAAAGAATTTGTAAAGCTGATTGCTAATTGTGAAGCGTTTATCAGTAATAGTTTTCACGGTACCGCTTTCTCTATTATGTATCATAAACCTGTCTTTGTATTTAACCGACATCGACACAAAGTTAATTCACGGATGGATAGTTTATTAACACTATTCAATCTAAAAGATTGCCTACTTGATAATGAAAAAAAAGAGAAAGAGGCTTTTAATAAACAATTTAGTTGGGTAGAAATAGACAAGCTAAAATCTGAAAGGCTAAAGATATCCAAAGATTTCTTAAAGTCATTAGATATCTAATTTAAGATTTTCAAAAATATATTCTGTTCTAAAAAATAATGAAATGGACTTATCAATTATTATACCAGTTTACAATGCCTCAAAACTTTTAGAAAGATGCCTAGATTCTATTTTCGAACAAAAGACTCAATATTCATATGAAGTAATTTTAATCGATGATGGCAGCACTGATAATAGCATTGAAATAATCAAAGGACGTAAAGAACCTAATATTATATTATACAAACAGCAGAATTCTGGTCCTTCTGTTGCTCGCAATAAAGGAGTAGAATTAGCAAAAGGTGATTATTGTGCTTATTTAGATGCCGATGATTATTGGATGCAAGGCTTTATCGAAAAAACAATATCTTTTTTAAAAAATCATACAGACTGTATCGCCGTCAATGTAGCGCAACGACATTTATCAGTATCTGGAGAACACTTGACCCCTTGTTGCTATACAACATATAAACATCCTTTTATACTAGATAATTTTTTTACTTTTTGGGCAAATAATATGCATGTCTGTACAGGTAGCGTAACAATAAAAACAAATATTATTCGCGAATCAGGGGGTATGCGCAGTGATTTACGAATAACTGAAGACTTGGAATTTTGGGCTTTACTCTCAACTTATGGAGAATGGGGATTCATACCTGAAATTCTTTTCGTCAGTGACGGCAGAGATGTAACTCAGTCTCAGGGTTGGCTTAGCAAAATGGAACAACGTTGGAAAAACGCCCCAAGTATTACTGAGTGGGAAAAAAGAATTATTACACGACTACCCAAACAATCTGAATCATATAAAAAAGCAAGAGGGCGTATATCACGCAATCTTACTTATTGCCAACTATTATCCGATAGATTATCATTAAGCCGGCACGAAGCTATTAAATATGGACACTACTTCACTAAAGATCCGATAGGCCGTTTAATGAATCTAGCTAAGTATACTCCACTAACTTGGTGGATGCTTGCTAAATTTCTAAAATATAGAGAATATCATCGAAAATTAAATTAACGCATAAAAGTTAATCATGAAACCGAATATTTTATTTATTCTCCATATGCCTCCACCAGTACATGGTGCATCAATGGTTGGTAAATATATCCATGATAGTCATGTCATAAACAAAACTTTTAATTGTCATTATTTTAATCTTACACTTGCTCGAGATTTAAATGATATTGGTAAAGGGGGAATTAAAAAGTTGTTTGACTTCATTAAACAACTTATTTGTATTTGGAAAGCTGTAAGGAAAGTTAACCCCCAATTATGTTATGTCACTCCTAACGCTAAAGGTGGTGCCTTCTACAAGGATTTTATAGTTATTATGCTACTCAAGATTATGAAGCAGAAAATAATAATCCACTATCACAATAAAGGCGTAGCAACTCGACAAAATAAGATTTTAGATAATTTCTTATACAGACAATTCTTCAAGAATCTAAAAGTTATTTTATTAGCAGAAGTATTATATGAGGACATTAAAAAATATGTTCCCCGAAAAGATGTTTTTTTCTGTCCAAACGGAATTCCTGACGTCAAAGATACAATAATATATAAAAAACATAATCATACAAAAGCCCAAATTCTATTTCTATCAAATATGATAGCTAGCAAAGGAGTATGGGAATTAGTAAAAGCATGTTCTTTACTGAGAGAATCAGGAGTAGACTTCAAATGTCATTTTGTAGGAAAATGGAATGATATAACAGAAAAGGAATTCAATATAAAAATTCATCAACAAAAATTAGAAGACTATATTGTTGCACATGGCGCAAAATATGGAAAAGATAAAATACAATTTTTTCAAAATACCGATATTTTTGTATTTCCTACTTTTTACCCCAATGAATGCTTTCCTATAGTTTTACTTGAAGCAATGCAGCAAGGATTACCCTGTATTAGCACAAATGAAGGTGGAATTCCTAATATTATTGACCAAGGAAAAACAGGATTTGTTATTGAAAAGAAGAATCCACAACAAATAGCAGATAAAATTAATTATCTTATCAATCACCAAGAAGTCTGCAAACAAATGGGAGAAAATGGTTATAAGAAATATCAAAAAGAATTTACACTCAACACATTTGAGAACAGATTAAAAGATATTTTGATAAAATGTTGTGATAAAACACTCAAACCCTAAAATAAAAGGAAGAATTTTTCTCAATTATTCTTTTTGTTTTTCTTTCAATTATTCTCTTTCTTTGTGAAAGAAATAATTAAAAAGCAATAAGAAGATGACACAATTAAATATTGCTGTAGCCGGCACAGGCTACGTAGGTTTATCCATAGCTACCTTGTTGTCACAACATCATCAGGTAACAGCAGTGGACGTCATCCCTGAAAAGGTGGAAAAAATCAATCACCGTATCAGCCCGATTCAGGATGAGTACATCGAAAAGTACTTAGCAGAGAAAGAACTGAATCTGACCGCTACACTGGATGGAGCATCAGCTTACCGGAATGCTGATTTCGTGGTGATTGCCGCTCCCACCAACTACGACCCGGTGAAGAATTATTTTGATACGTCGCATGTAGAAGAAGTGATTGATTTGGTGCTGGAAGTAAACCCGGATGCGGTAATGGTAATCAAGAGTACCATTCCGGTGGGTTACTGCCGCAGCCTGTATGTGAAGTATGCGGAGAAATTCCGCACCTCTCCTGCCCTTGCGGGAAAGAAATTCAACCTGCTGTTCTCGCCGGAGTTCTTGCGTGAGAGCAAGGCATTGTATGACAACCTCTACCCCAGCCGTATCATCGTGGGCTTCCCGAAACTGATTAACGGACGCGACGAGGAGAACGCGGCTATTCAGGCAATTGCCGGGGAACACCTGGAGGAAAAGGCGCACGAATTTGCGGCACTATTACAGGAGGGTGCTTTAAAGCCAGACATTGATACACTGTTTATGGGACTGAAAGAGGCAGAAGCAGTGAAGCTGTTTGCGAATACCTACCTGGCACTGCGCGTAAGCTACTTCAATGAGCTGGATACGTATGCAGAAGTGAAGGGACTGGATACACAGGCCATCATTCAGGGTATCTGCCTGGACCCGCGCATCGGTTCGCATTATAACAATCCTTCTTTTGGCTACGGGGGCTACTGTCTGCCGAAGGATACCAAGCAGCTGTTGGCCAACTACCAGGATGTGCCGGAGAACCTGATTCAGGCCATTGTGGAGAGTAACCGCACACGTAAGGATTTCATTGCCGACCAGGTGCTGAAGAAAGCAGGATACTACGACTATTACAACCGCGGGGATTTCAGTCCGGAAGCGGAGAAGGTGTGTGTCATCGGGGTATACCGCCTGACCATGAAGTCGAACAGTGACAATTTCCGCCAGAGCAGCATCCAGGGGGTAATGAAACGTATCAAGGCGAAGGGTGCCACGGTCATCATCTATGAACCGACTTTGGAAGACGGCACTACGTTCTTCGGCTCAAAGGTGGTGAACAACCTGGAGGATTTCAAGAAGCAGAGCAACGCCATCATTGCCAACCGTTACGATGCGTGCCTGGATGACGTAAAGGAAAAAGTTTATACACGCGATATTTTCAGAAGAGACTAGTTACAGTTAATAATTAACAATGAATAATGAAAAACGGGTACGTGCACCGTTCTTCATTCTTCATTATTCATTATTCATTTTTTTCATTATTCATTATGGAGACTTTCAAACGTAACATACTGATTACCGGCGGTGCCGGATTTATTGGCAGCCATGTGGTGCGCCTGTTCGTAAACAAGTATCCGGAATACCGTATCATCAACCTGGACAAGCTGACGTATGCGGGGAACCTGGCGAACCTGAAGGACATTGAGAACCTGCCGAACTATGTGTTCATAAAAGCGGACATCTGCGACTACGAGAAGATGCAGGAGCTGATGGAGCTGTATCACGTGGACGGCATCATTCACCTAGCTGCAGAGAGCCATGTGGACCGCAGCATCAAGGATCCGTTTACCTTTGCACGCACCAACGTGATGGGTACGCTGTCTCTGCTGCAGGCGGCCAAGGTGTACTGGGAAGGTCTGCCGGAGAAGTATGAGGGTAAGCGTTTCTATCACATCTCTACCGACGAGGTATACGGGGCACTGGAGATGACGCATCCGGAAGGTATCGAGCCGCCGTTCACTACCACGGCTTCGTCGTCGGAACATCACCTGGCGTACGGGAAGGATTTCTTCTACGAGGATACGAAGTACAATCCGCACAGTCCCTACTCTGCCAGCAAGGCGAGCAGCGACCACTTTGTGCGGGCATTCCACGATACGTACGGCATGCCGACCATCGTGACGAACTGTTCGAACAACTACGGGCCGTATCAGTTCCCGGAGAAGCTGATTCCGCTGTTCATCAACAACATCCGTCACCGTAAGCCGCTGCCGGTATACGGCAAGGGGGAAAACGTACGCGACTGGCTGTATGTAGTGGATCATGCGCGGGCCATCGACGTGATTTTCCACAACGGTAAGACGGCAGAAACCTATAACATCGGCGGTTTCAATGAGTGGAAGAACATTGACATCATCAAGGTGGTAATCAACACGGTAGACCGTCTGCTGGGTCGCAAGGAGGGTGAAGACATGGACCTGATTACCTACGTAACCGACCGTCTGGGCCACGACATGCGTTATGCCATCGACTCTACGAAGCTGCAGAAAGAACTGGGCTGGGAACCGAGCCTGCAGTTTGAAGAGGGCATCGAGAAGACGGTACGCTGGTACCTGGACAACCAGGAATGGATGGACAACGTGACGAGCGGTGACTACCAGAAGTATTATGACTCAATGTATAAGGGACGATAACCAAGAACTAAAAATAAAGGAAGAAAGTATCTGCATTTCAAATCCACTGAAATACAGATACTTTTTTCATCATAAGGTCACTTGACAAATATACAAAAGCTGCATACAAAAAAATTATACATCTTATCTGAAATAACGGGAAAGAACAATCAATCTAATCATTTATTTTGTATCTTTGTGTATAAAATAATCAGTTTATATGGAAATAGGGATATTAAATATACTGGATAAAAAAGATATAAGTGCAGAACGCATTGTATTGCAAGTAAGAGAAGATTGTAACAGCTGGGCATTTATTCTTTTCTGTAATACCTCAAAAGATGAAGGTTGCAGAAAATCTTTTATATTTCCCAACATGGAAATCCATAAAGGTGACATGATTACTATATACTCCAAAAGAGGCACAGAGAAAAAACAAAAAATATCCAATGGAAATATAAATCATATTTTATATTGGAAAGAAGATAATTCGATATGGGAGAAAAACACAACTGCACTATTAGTCAAAGTAGCAGATTTCACATATAAAAGCATATAAAATGAATTTTCTCTTCTGGAATATAAATAAAAAAAATACAAGTTTCTTATTTGATAAAATAAGTATTCTAATACAGAATGAGCATATTGATGTTTGTATGCTTGCAGAACTGGATCAAGCAGATACGGCAAAACTATTACATATCATTAACTCAAGAAACGGTAATTCCTATAAGATAGTCCAATGTCTGGTATGGAAAAAAATCGTGATTATAAGTAAAAAAAACATCGATATAAGTACATACGACGAAAGCGGTAAAAGGATTGGTGCTTTTAAAATAAAAAGTGATATATTTGAAAAAGAAGTTCTATTATTTCCAATCCACTTTTATGACAAAAAAAACTATGACTCTACAGAACAAAATGAACGAATAGAAAAAATTAAAAAGTTCATAGATGATACCGAAAGCAGACATGGAGAAAGTAATTTATCTATAGTATGCGGAGACTTCAATTTAAACCCTTTTGAGACTCCAATGATAAAAACAAAAGGAATGCATGCCGTCATGGAAAAAGACATAGCCAAAAAAGGTGAAAGAATTGTAGACGGAGATGCGTACAAGTTTTTTTATAATCCCATGTGGGGATTTTATGGCGACAATGGGAAAGGAAATGTATCGGGAACTTATTTCCTACAACGATCATTGAATGTAGAATTATTCTGGCATTTACTTGATCAGGTTCTCATCAGAAAAGGACTCATAGATTATTTTGAAGATTCACAATTAGATATAATCACAACCATAGATGGGAATAGCTTATTAAACAGAAACGGTTCTATTAACAACAAAGATTATTCAGATCATTTGCCACTAAAATTTCGAATAAACATCTAAAAATATATACCATGTGTAAAAGTTTATGGCCTGATATTACTGCTAAAAGGGAAGAAACTCCTAAGGATATTCTGCAGCAGCAAGCAAATTTCTTATCGGAAAATACAAATGGGAAAATCGTCGGAAATATAGAGATTTCTGAGGGTAGTAACTTTGAGATTGAAAAAGATTTAAGAACTTTGATAAGACGAACGGAGCAAGACCTTTGTTATAAACTCTATATTACTGCGACTCACATGGGGGGTGTTCGTTTTTTATTACTTAGCATGTTACAAAATCCCATCGAAATCTATCCATGCCATCTGAAAGATGAAGTAAATGAAGTAGAATATAAAGACCTAGAGAATATGGATAGTTTCATAGCTAGATTAAAAGAAATTCTTCAAAGTCCTAAAATAAGCACATTGCTGTCAAACTTAATATGAAATTATGAAAAGATATTGCCAGACACTGGAGCTTTATGACGACAAGGAGCTGATTGAAGCCTACGTGGCAGAACATGCGCACGTGTGGGAAGAGGTGAAAGCGGGTATCCGCGAGGTGGGTATCACGGACATGCAGATTTACATTGACGGAAACCGCCTGTTCATGATTATGGATACCACGGATGAGTTTGACATGAAACGGGATTATGCACGGCTGGCTACCCTGCCCCGTCAGGCGGAATGGGAAGCGCACATGGCGAAGTTCCAGAAAGCTGCTCCGGGAGCTACCTCGCAGGAGAAATGGAAGCTGATGACGCGGATATTTAAGCTGTAAAGAGTGAAAGAGTGAAAAATTAAAAGTTAAAAACGAGTGGATGTTTTCTCTTTTGACAAAAGAACAGAAAGACAAAAGATTTAATAATAAAGTGAAAACGGGATGCTTTTACCGCTTTTACTTTTTAACTATTAACTTTTAACTTTTAACTCTATATGTTCTTCTGTTCTTATGTCTAAAAATATATGCTCATGAAAAAGTTATTGTCATTGCCACCGAATCTGGTGGAATGTTTTCACGATATTATGCACGCGGACCACAAGGAGTGGTTCTGCACATCGGATCCGGTGGGAAAGAAACTGGGTTCGGGAGGTGGTACGGCCTGGCTGCTGAATGCTTGCCGGGAGGAAGAGGATAAGGATGCCGCACTGGGCGACTGGCTGGCACGGGAGAAGCGTATCCTGCTGCATGCAGGGGGACAGAGCCGCCGTCTGCCGGGCTATGCACCGTCGGGCAAGGTACTGACGCCGATACCGGTGTTCCGCTGGGCACGCGGACAGCGCATCACACAGGACTTGCTGTCGCTGCAGCTGCCGCTGTATGAGGAAATCATGGAACGGGCGCCGGAGGGACTGCGCACGCTGATTGCGAGCGGCGACGTGTACATCCGTGCCACGGAGCCGCTGCAGGAGATTCCGGATGTGGACGTGGTGTGCTACGGCTTGTGGGTGGACCCGGAACTGGCGAAGAACCACGGGGTGTTCGTATCGTCGCGGAAGGAACCGGAGAAGCTGGACTTCATGCTGCAGAAGCCGAGCGTGGAGGAAATGGGCCAGCTGATGCAGGATTACCTGTTCCTGATGGACATCGGCATCTGGCTGCTGAGTGACCGTGCCATCGAGCTGATGGTGAAACGTTCTACCGACAAGGACGGAGGCGTGAAGTTCTACGACATGTATTCGGAATTCGGACTGGCACTGGGAGCGCATCCGCGCATCGTGGATGAGGAGCTGAACAGCCTGAAGGTGGCTATCCTGCCGCTGCCGGGCGGTGAGTTCCACCACTACGGTACGAGCCGGGAGATGATTTCGTCGACACTGGCCGTGCAGAACTGCGTGACGGACCAGCGGGCGATTATGCACCACAAGGTGAAACCGCATCCGGCGGTGTTCGTGCAGAATGCGGAGATGGAATTCCCGCTGACGGCCGACAACGCGGAGGTGTGGGTGGAAAACAGCCACGTGGGCAAGAACTGGATGCTACACAGCCGGAACATCATCACGGGGGTACCGCGCAACAACTGGGCACTGAACGTGCCGGAAGGGGTGTGCATCGACGTGGTACCGATGGGCGAACGGGAGTTTGCCGCACGTCCGTACGGTTTTAACGATAAATTCAAGGGGAGCCTGAAGGAGGCTTCTACGGCATATCTGGGCCGTCCGGTGACGGAATGGCTGGCGGAAAGAGGTCTGACAGCGGACGAGATTCGGGGCTGTGAGGACTTGCAGTCGGCTGCGATTTTCCCGGTGACAGACTCGATAGAGGATTTGGGTACGGTGCTGCAATGGATGACGGACGGCGGACAGGGTGAAGCCGGACGGGCTATCTGGCAGAAGGCACGCAAGGTATCGGCCGACGAGATTTCGGCGTATGCGAACCTGCGACGGCTGTTCGCCCAGCGGGAGGTGTTCCGCAAGGAGAACTGGAGCCTGCTGGCCAAGAACCAGGAACGGAGCGTGTTCTATCAGGTGGACTTGCAGGAAGCAGCGGAAGCGTTTGCCAAAGGGGGCATCGCCCTGCCGGAGGAACTGCCGGAGGGGACTTCTCTGCTGAAGCGTATCAGCGACGCGATGTTCCGTGCGAAGGTGCGCGAGCTGGAGGGGAATCCGGAAGCGAAGGAACTGGAGGCACGGGCGTTCGGCCTGATGCGTCAGGGACTGACCAGCACAATGGATTACCGTCAGCAGCCGAAGTTGTCGGTGTATGCGGACCAGATTGTGTGGGGACGCAGCCCGGTGCGTATCGACATTGCAGGGGGATGGACGGATACCCCACCCTACAGCCTGATGGAGGGCGGAAATGTGGTGAACCTGGCCATTGAGCTGAACGGACAGCCGCCGCTGCAGGTGTACGTGAAGCCGTCGAAGGAATACCGCATTACGTTGCGTTCGATTGACCTGGGTGCCATGGAGGTGGTGTCTACCTACGAGGAGCTGCAGCATTTCAACAAGGTGGGTTCGCCTTTCTCTATTCCCAAGGCGGCACTGGTACTGGCAGGGTTCCATCCGGATTTCTCCATGGAACGGTTTGCTTCGCTGGAAGCACAGCTGAAGTCGTTCGGCACGGGTATTGAAGTGACCTTGCTGTCGGCTATTCCGGCGGGTTCGGGACTGGGCACCAGCTCTATCCTGGCGGCTACGGTGTTAGGGGCGCTGAATGATTTCTGCGGCCTGAACTGGGACAAGCAGGGCATCGGCAGCCGTACGCTGGTGCTGGAACAGTTGCTCACCACGGGGGGCGGCTGGCAGGATCAGTACGGGGGTGTGCTGCACGGGGTGAAGCTGCTACAGACGCAACCGGGATGGCACCAGGAACCGAAGGTGCGCTGGTTGCCGGATTACCTGTTCACAAGCGACGAGTACCGCAAGTGCCATCTGCTGTATTACACGGGCATTACGCGTACGGCCAAGGGTATCCTGGCGGAGATTGTGAAGGGCATGTTCCTGAACTCGAACCGTCACCTGCACCTGCTGGAACAGATGAAGAGTCACGCCATGGATATGTACGACGCCATCCTGCGGAATGATTTCGAGGAAACAGGACGGCTGGTACGGAAGACGTGGAAGCAGAACCAGCTGCTGGATGAGGGTACGAATCCGGCGACAGTGCAGGCCTTGACGGAACGGATTGACGACCTCTGCCTGGGATACAAGTTGCCGGGGGCCGGTGGCGGCGGTTACCTGTACATGGTGGCCAAGGATCCGGATGCGGCAGTGCGTATCCGCCGGATTCTGACAGAGGAACGTCCGAACGAACGGGCACGCTTCGTGGAGATGAGTTTATCGAACAAGGGACTGGAAATCAGTAGAAGCTGAGATGGAAAAGATTGGATTAGTAAGAACCAGGGACGGAAAGAGTTTCCTGGTTCCTTTTATTTTGATTACTTCCCTCTTTTTTCTGTGGGGAGTGGCACACAGTATTCTGGATGTGCTGAACAAACATTTTCAAGATACACTGGAGATTACCCGCACGCGCTCGGCCCTGATTCAGGCGGTGGTGTACGGAGGGTATTTTATCATGGCGCTGCCGGCGGGACGGATTATCCGCCGCTTCGGCTACCGCACAGGGGTGCTGACGGGCCTGGTGCTGTATGGCATCGGGGCGTTGCTGTTCATTCCGGGAGGACGGATTCAGTCGTTTGAGTTTTTCCTGCTGGCACTGTTCGTCATCGGTTGCGGACTGACCTGCCTGGAAACGGCTTCGAACCCGTATGTCACGGTGCTGGGTGAACCGGAAGGCAGTGAGCGGCGCATCAACCTGGCGCAATCGTTCAACGGGCTGGGCTGGATTTGCGGTCCGCTGGCGGGAGGTTTCTTCCTCTTTGCCGGAGGAGGTGACGTGACTACTCCTTACGCGGTGCTGGGTACGGTGGTGCTGTGCATCGCCATCCTCTTTTCGCGGGTGAAACTGCCGGAAATAGGCCGGGAAGCAGAAAGCGAACAAGCTGAAGCGAGCGGGAAATCGCTGTGGAGAACAACCTCGTTCACGGTGGGACTGCTGTCGCTTTTCCTTTACGTGGCTGCACAGACGGGCATCAACAGTTTTTTCATCAACTATGCCACCGAAAATGCGGGTGTTTCGGCACAGGAGGCTTCGGTATGGCTGTCGTTCGGCGGCATGGGACTGTTCATGGCCGGACGCATGGGCGGAAGCTGGCTGATGCGCTTCGTGAAGGGGGAAAAAGTGCTGGCCGTTTGTGCGGCTGGTGCTTGTGTATGCATGGCGGCAGTCATTCTGATGCCGGGCGGAGCAGGATGGTATTTCCTGTTACTGTGCTTTTTATGTGAATCGATTATGTTTCCTACTATTTTTTCCTTATCTTTGCGCCACGCTGGCACACAAACCAAACAGGCTTCTTCTTATCTGATTATGTCGATTGTAGGAGGAGCAGTGGCTCCCTTGTTAATGGGGCTCATAGCCGACCGTATTTCCATGGCAGTGGGATTTATCGTACCGCTGGTTTGCTTTATGGAAATCTGGGGATTCGCAGCAAGATACAGAAAACTATCGTAATGGTTTTGTCACATTATCGTACACAGGCAACGGATTATCCATATAAACGCACACAAACGTATGCTGAAACTAAAAGATATAAAAATCGTTGAATCGAAGAAAGAGCTGGAGGCTCTTCCGGAAGGGAAACTGTTAATCAATACCATCAATGCGCACTCCTATAATACGGCTCTGAAGGATACGTTCTTTGCCGAAGCGCTGATGAAAGGGGATGCACTGATTCCCGACGGAGCAAGTATCGTGATGGCTTGCCGGAAACTGAAAGCAAAAAGCCAGCCGACAGAACGTATTGCCGGATGGGACTTGTTTGCCATGGAGATGGAACGGCTGAACCAGAAGGGAGGTACCTGCTTCTTCATGGGAAGCAGCGAAAAAGTGCTGAATCTGATTCGGGAAAAAGCAAAAACGGTCTACCCCAACATCCGGATTGAAACGTACTCCCCACCCTACAAGCCGGAATTCTCGGAGAAAGAGAACCGGGCAATCATCGAAGCCATCAACCGGGCTAATCCGGACTTGTTGTGGATTGGCATGACGGCTCCCAAACAGGAGAAGTGGGCATACCGCCATTGGAATGAACTGGACATTCACTGTCATTGCGGCACCATCGGTGCGGTGTTCGACTTTTTTGCCGGCACCATGGAACGGGCTCCTCTGTGGTGGCAGGAACATAGTCTGGAATGGTTGTACAGACTGCTGAAAGAACCGAAACGGATGTGGCGCCGATACATTATCGGAAACACGTTGTTTATCTGGAATATCTTTAGAGAAATGTGACTAGCAAATCTGAGATTGAAACACTAATTTAAAATCGGAGAACATTTTTTGAAGTATGGCTGTATAATTTATCACTATACAGTCAAACTTTTTGTTATTTCATTGATTATTTGACGGAAATCTAATTACTTTGCATCGGCATTTTTAATAAAAAAACATAGCGCATGAAAGCAAAATATGACGCCTATAACAGTTGGGTAAGCTTTTTTATCGTTACTTGTGAGACACTGATTACAGGAGGATTGTTCTATCTGTTGTTCCTCACTACAGAAGATACGCCATGGCACAAGATTCTGCAGGCGCCGCACCTGCAGGTCATACTGACGGTGATGCTTTGCTACTTCGTATCGGCCATGCAAGCTGGCGTGGTGCTTTACCGGCGTAAGGTATATGCCTACCAGATTCTGGGTAAGGTATTGAGAAGTACAATCTGCTTCGGAATATTATCAGGGGTAGTGTTGGAGCTGGGACGATTCATGGATGCCTGGTCGTATTTCTACCTGACTTTTTTAGGGCTGCTGTTTATTTCGCTGTCTGTATTCCGTATCCTCATGCGATGGGGGTTGAAAAGATACCGTTCGAAAGGTGGTAACCTGCGCTATGTGGTGCTGGTGGGTAGTTCGGAAAACAACCGCGAACTGTATTATGAACTGACGACTCAGGACTGGACCGGATTCAGGGTAAAAGGGTATTTCGACTTTGAGCCGAACCCGAAGTTTCCACAGGAATGTCCGTACCTGGGAAAACCCCAGGACGTGAAAGAATACCTGGAAAAGAACGGAAACACGCATTACCTGTTCTGCTGTCTGCCTTCGAAGGAGCATGTCATTATCCGCTCGCTGATTAATTACTGCGAAAACAATCTGGTGCATTTCTACAGTGTGCCGAACATTTACAACTACCTGCAGAACCGGGTATATTTCAATATGATAGGAAACGTACCTTTCCTGAGCCTACGACCGGACCCGCTGAGCCGGACGGGCAACAAGATGATGAAACGGGTGTTCGACATTGTGTTCTCACTGCTGTTTCTGTGTACGCTCTTCCCGATTATCCTGCTTATAGTGACCATTATCACCAAGCTGACCATGCCGGGACCAGTGTTCTTCAAGCAGAAACGAAACGGGCTGAACGACAAGGAGTTCTACTGCTATAAGTTCCGGAGCATGAGGGTGAACACGCAGGCCGACTCGCTGCAGGCTACCAAAGATGACCCGCGCAAGACACGCTGGGGAAACATCATGCGAAAAACGAGCATCGACGAACTGCCGCAGTTTATCAATGTGCTGCTGGGCGACATGAGCGTGGTAGGTCCCCGACCGCACATGCTGAAACACACGGAGGAATATTCGAAACTGATTAACAAGTATATGGTGAGACACTTCGTGAAGCCGGGCATCACGGGCTGGAGCCAGGTGACGGGCTATCGCGGAGAAACCAAGGAGCTGAAGGATATGGAAGGACGTATCCGTGGAGATATATGGTATATCGAACACTGGAGCTTCGGCCTGGACTTGTTCATCATCTATAAAACGGTGATGAATGCTATACATGGGGAAAAGAACGCATACTAAGACTTAATGAAAATTTATTTATAACCAAAGTTTTATGAATCATTTTTTAAGGCGGGGTATCTGCCTGGGAGCATGGGTGGCCGGTTGCGGCATGGCTCATGCACAGCTGGCCGCGGTGAAAACGAACGCACTGCTGTGGGGGAACCTGACGCCGAACATTTCAATGGAGCTGGTGACAGCTTCCAAATTCAGTCTGGAAGGGACTGTGTTTTACGGACTAAACAAGACGCCGCTGGATGCCCAGTTAAAAGGGGCACAGGCGGAGTTCAGGTATTGGATTTCTGGAAGGCCGATGACGCGCTCGTTCATCGGCTTATCTGTAAGCGGACTAAGGTATACGGTGGTGCACAAGGGAAAGGCGCACCAGGGAGAAGCTGCAGGACCGGGACTGACATACGGCTATGCCTGGCCGCTGAGTAAACGGTTCAACCTGGAATTCTCGGCCGGAGTGGGTGCCCTGTGGTACAGGGAGAAGAAATATCCGGAGGGTACATACCTGAAAAAAGAAGAGTATAATGCAAACGGAGTGAAGTGTGCGCCGACAGAAATAGCGGTGTCATGCTGCTATTTATTCTAAGAAGCTGAAGCGTATGAATAGGAAAAGAATAAGCCGCATCGGGAAATATGTACTGGTTACGATGCTGCTGACTGCTGTCCCCGCAAGCGGATGGGCGCAGCGAATGATCAAGGTGAGCGGCACGGTTTACAACATTGCGGACAAGAAAAAGAAGGTTCCGTTCTCGGGAAGCGTGGTCTATGTATATAGCTGCAAGACGGTAGCGGCCGCAAAGGACCTGAAGAACAGCCTGGACAAGGATAATACCAATTTCGCACTGTTCATGAACGAAGATGAAAGGGCGGAAACGGATGCCAACGGGTATTACGAGATTCTGGTGCCGGACAACGGGGCACTGGTGTTCAAAGCGGGCCTGAACAAGGCCATTCTGGAAAAGGTGAGCAACCGCATGAAAATAGACGTAGAAGTGGATGACGGTATCTATCTGAAGGAGGTAGTGGTAACGGGAGAGCTGAAGCAGATTCAGCCGGAACCGAAGGCCAGCCGACTGATAGGTAACCGTTTTTATCCTTATAATACATTTCTGGTCCCACATGGAGAAGGCAACAAGTATTCGCGTCTGATTGTACAGCCGTATGTACTGAACTGTACGACCAACGACACGGTGGCTTTCTTGAAACCACTGGTATACGACGGCAAGGAATATCACCTGACCCAGACCCGACGAATGGGGTACGACCTGAAAAGGGATGCTCTGGAGCCTTATATCCAATCACGGCCACTGGTGAATGAGCGGATGGTGATTGAATGGCAAGACACGGTGACGGTGCCCGACCCGAACGTGAATTACAGTTGCTATGCGGACTTCTGTATAGAGGACTACAACAATGTTCCGTTCAGAAAGACGTATCAGATTAATACATGCGAGAACAAGCGCCCCCTGAAATTTCTGCAATATGACCTGATAGCCTTGGATATGGATTTCCAAAAATATCCGGAGAAGGCACAGGTAGAGAAGTTTGACACGGAGGACCAGGTGGAGCTCAACTTTGAAATCAACTCGGACCGGCTGACGGACGACCCGAAGAACCAGGAGAGCCTTGCCGGAATACGGAAGAAACTGAACCTGATTCTGAACGAGCCCGGCGCCCTGCTGAAAGAGTTTCACGTCATCGGCAAGGCATCGCCGGAAGGATATTACCAGCAAAACCTGCAGCTGGCCCAGAAACGTATGCAGCGGATTCAGCAGGAGGTTATCGGGGTACTCCCCCATGCGGTAGCCGAACGCGTGTATCAGAACCCGCAGGCGGAAGTGGCTTCATGGAACGAGGTGGCCGAACTGCTGGAGAAGGACAGCCTGATGGAAACGGCCGGTTTCATCAGAAAGGTTGTAAGAGAACTGCCCGACCAGATGAACCGGCAGGGACAGCGAATCAAGGCCTCCAAGGACTACCGTACGGTGATTGTGCCTTACCTGGAGCAGCTGAGACAAGTGAAGTACCTGTGCCGCTATGACATCTACCGGGAACCGACCGACAAGGAGGTGATGGCGGCTTACCGGAGAAAAGGACTGAACGGGATGTACACCCGGTATGAATACTGGAAGCTGCTGCAATTGCTGAAGGACAGTCAGGAAAAGGAGGCGGTGGCACGCAAGGCATACGAAGAATCGCTAAGCATGAAGCGTCCATGGGTGCTGGCCGGAAACACGCTGGCCAAGCTGTACCTGGAAAAGGATGTGACCGACACGCAGATACTGGAACCGCTGATAGACCGTACCATCTTTACCGTGAACTATGAAAGGAAAAACATGGATACGGGAAGAACGGAGATTATCAACCCGATTGAGGTGGTGGTGAACCAGCTGTGCATGTACATCAAAGCGGGCGACTTTGAGAATGCCAGTGTCATGGCCAAGCTGATTCCGGCGGATTACAAGGAATTTGACCTGGTGAAGGCGTACGCATGGGCCATGGGCGGCTATTTCCAGGGAGGAAATACGCCTGAAGAGACGCAGCGAGCTACAGAGACCTTCCGCACCATCTGCCAGTCGTCCGTACAGAACGAGGCGGTGATGAACCTGGCACTGGAAACGCCACAGGGAAACGCGCAGGCGGACAAGGCGCTGGAACAGATGGCGGACGAGAGTCCGGTGAAATGGTACCTGAAGGCGGTGACGGAAGCTAGAAAGGGAGACGTAGGACTGACGGAAGCGGCTCTGTATCTGGTGAGATGTTTCAACCTGGACCAGAAGATGATTGTCACTGCCCAGAACGACGGTGAATTCACGAAAGAGATTGTGGAAACGGCGTTGGAGATGTATAAGAATCAGTAATCATGAAAATAAACAGAAAGACTTTATATATAGCTGCCCTCGGCTATTTGTGGATGGGCGGAACGGAAACCATCCTCGCACAGGATGCCACAGCCGATTCGGTAAAAACCGGCTTTTTCAACGCGATGGATTATGTGAGACAGAAAAGGTATATCCCTGCCGGAAGGGTGATTGACCCCAAGGCCAGGGGATGGAATTCTTCCTTGTCGATTTTTGCTGGTGCCGGGAAACTGGGAGGCGGAGCGGCAGGCCCCTACTCCAAAGAATTCGGTATCGCCTTCACAAAGGATGTAACCTCGTTCAACAGTTACCGTCTGGCCGTAGAAGGGGCGGTGAACGAACAGATTGGAAGAGGCGGCGTGGAAATAGCGCACATGTTCCGGATACTGGATTACCTGAGGGGCTACAAGGACGACCTGCGATGGGACCTGGAAACGGTACTGGGTATCGGCATCTACGGGACGAAAAACAAGGTTTCAAAGGAACGTTTCGTAGCTGGAGGCATACACGGCGGACTGCACGTGAACTACCATCTGCACAACCACCTGGACCTGTTTCTGGAACCGAGGGTGAATCTTTTTACCGACGGCATCAACGGACTGGAGTCGCAGAAGAGATATGACATCGGTGCCCAGGCGATGGCCGGACTGACTTACCGGTTTACCGGACTGAACAAGACTTCCGGTCCTTCGGCCAACTCCGGCGCACTGGACAACCTGTTCTACGAAATTTATGCGGGTATTCAGGGAGATTATTCTGCCAGAATACGAAAGGCACCGATAATGAACGGGGTACTGGAACCCGTAGGTCCGGTAATGGGTATCAGCATGGGAAAATGGTTCCTGCCTTTCGGGATAAGGGGAACTTTATTTGCCGGAGTGCATAATACCCTCTCCGAGAAGGGCACTGAAAAGATAAAAGAAGGCTACGGAGGCGTGCGACTGGAGGCTATGGTCAACCTGAACCGTCTGTTCGACGACCGGGTGACTGACCCCCGACTGGAAGTGAACCTGATGGGAGGTGCGGAAGCCGGATTCGTGGCACACCGGGGAGCGACTTACGCCCGCAAAGTCAGACCTTTCACCGGACCGACACTCGGAGGACAGCTGGTGTATGCCGTAAACGACCACATCGGCGTATTCGGGCAGGCACGCTGGAGCAAGAACAGCTATACGCAAAATTTCTTGCACGGAACGAGCAGCAAACGCCGCATGCAGAACCTGAGCATAGAAATGGGGGTGCAGTACAGAAGACGCGAAGAATGTATTACCCGTCACCAATACCTGTTTGAACCCTATAACTTTGTATCGGTCGGCATGGGAGCAAATTACCCGATGCGTACCGGAGACCAGCAGCTGAAGGCCATGATGAAGCACCTGGGACAGCAATTCTATGTGGGGTATGGAAGAAGATGGAGCAAATACTCATCGGTTAGAGGATACATCGAAATGGCGCATTATCCTTACAGTGTGAGCAAGCATGTATATCCCTTTACCCTCGGAGCGGACTACCTGGTAGACCTGAGTAGCCTGGCCGCAACGTATAACCCGGAAAGAATCTTTACGGTGGAAGGCCTGGCGGGTATTTTATACACGCACCACGGAACGGCACAAAAGGACTATTTCGGCGTACAGGCCGGGCTGAAAGAAACCGTGCGGATAAATGACCAATGGGGTGTCTTTGCGGAAGAAGTGCTGAGGGGCTACAAGGGAGCCATCACCCCGGGGGCCAGAACCTTGACGGAGAAGGGAATCTCCCTGCTTCCGTATGCGAATTTAGGGGTGAACCTGTACTTTTAGGCAGTTTTTTTATTAAACCTCACACATTTTGATAGATATCTTATCATTCCTTATCACGGTTTGGAAATATTGTATTATCTTTGACGCAGAATTAATAATTACATGAATATGAATAGTAGAATTTACATTCTGGCTATTGCACTGATGACAGGTGTAGGTGCAATGGCGCAAAACACGCAGCAAAACAGCAACGTAGAAAAGATTGAAAAATACACTGTACAGACCAACTTGTTTGGCGACAACTTGTTTGTAGGAGCCAACATCGGTGCACAGATGTATGTAGGCGACTACATTTCTAAAGGAAAAGCCGGCAAACTGATTACTCCGACATTCGAAATCAATGTAGGAAAATGGTTTACTCCGGGCATCGGATTGAGACTGGGATTCGGTGGTTACCAGGCTAAAGGTTACTCAGTTAAAGATGGAGGTTTTGCCTACAAGCGCGTAGATACCAACTTGTATCGCACCAAATGGGGAATCCTGCACTTGCACGGTGATGTAATGCTGAACTTCACCAACCTGTTCTGCGGCTACCGTGAAGACAGATTGTACAACGCAATTCCTTACGTAAGCATCGGTTACCTGCGCGGTATCGACAATAACGAAAACGAATTGTCAGGAGGTATCGGATTCATCAACCGTTTCCGTTTGAACAAGGCTTGGGACTTGAACTTGGAATTGAAAGGAAACATCAACAACGACGTGATGGACGGTATCCGTGGCGGAAAGAATATGGAAGGTTCTGCAGCCATCATGGTAGGTGCAACTTACCGCTTCAACCGCAGAGACTGGACTAGGGGTACCGGTATCTCGGCTGCTGAAATGCAGGCTGTACAGAATCAGCTTAAGAGCATGAACGAAGAAAATGCCAGCTTGAGAAACCGCGTAAATGCACTGGAAGAAGAAAAACGTAACCAGCCGGTTGTAACTGAAACCAAGGCTAGCAACAAGCTGCCGGATGCAACTGAATATGTAGCGTTCTTCGACATCAACAAGGCTTACCTGAGCGAAAAAGAAGCAGTGAACCTGGAAGCTTATGCAAACCTGATCAAGAAGTATCCTGAAAACAAATTCATCATCACAGGATATGCTGACAAGCAGACTGGTTCGGCTGAATTCAACGAACGCCTGAGCAAGCTGAGAGCGGAAGCTGTATACAATACACTGGTAGATAAATATGGTGTAAACAAGGATCAGCTGACAATGGAATACAAAGGTGGTGTTGACACTATGTTCCGCGAAAATCCGCGTCTGAGCCGCGCCGCTATCATCCGCATGGCAAAATAAAAAAAACACTAAAATCATAGGAAATCGCTGCACTTCCTTGAAAAAGGAGATGCGGCGATTTCTTTTTTTCATTCTTTCTCTTACATTTGCAAACTAACCTTTTTTACGTAACTTTTTAAACGAATTTAGATATGATCATAGCTGTTGACTTTGACGGTACTATTGTGGAACACCGCTATCCGGAAATCGGACGGGAAAAGCCTTTTGCCTTTGACACACTGAAAATGCTGCAAAAAGAGGGGCATCGGCTGATTTTGTGGACTGTAAGAGAGGACAAGCTGCTGGAAGAGGCCGTGGATTTCTGCCGACAGCATGGAGTGGAATTTTATGCGGTCAATACGAACTATCCGGAGGAACAGGAGGCGCATCAGCATTTCTCGCGGAAGCTGAAGGCGGATGTGTTCATTGACGACCGCAATCTGGGGGGAATGCTCGACTGGGGAAGCATTTACCGCATCATACATTACCGCCTGAAAATTGCGGATCTGGTGGCCGAAACGCTGGATGAAAGGCTGGAAGAGGGCATCGAACGCCGGAAACAGGAGAAGAAGAAAAGACAGGGCTTGTTTGGCAAGCTGTTCGGATGAGACACATCCGGAGAAGATACGAAAGAAGCTGTTTCACACACGGAGCATTCCGACAGTGAAACAGCTTCTTTTATTGTATCCCTTTTGGGGAGAATTATTCTACGTAGAGCACCAGTCCCTTAAGGTATTCACCTTCCGGATGGTAGATGTTGACCGGATGGTCACCCGGCTGGGTGAGCTGGTGAAGAATGCGCACGCTGCGTCCGCTCTGTGCAGCTGCGGTAAACACGGCGTTACGGAAGTCCTGCTTGTTCACCACCTGCGAACAGGAGAAGGTAAAGAGGATGCCGCCCGGACGTATCTTTTCGAAGGCCTTGGCATTGAGCTTGGTGTAACCGCGAAGGGCATTGCGCAGGGCATCGCGATGCTTGGCAAAGGCCGGCGGGTCGAGGATAATCAGGTCGTACTGGTCGCCCATGCGGTCGAGGAACTTGAAGGCATCTTCCGCAAAGGCCTGGTGACGGGTATCGCCGGGGAAGTTGAGGGATACGTTCTCGTTGGTCAGGTCGATGGCCTTGGCAGAGCTGTCTACCGAGTGAACGAGGTTGGCTCCTCCCCTCATGGCATAGAACGAGAAGCCACCGGTGTAGCAAAACATGTTGAGCACGTTACGGCCCTTGGCATAGCGTTCCAGCAAGGCACGGTTCTCACGCTGGTCGACGAAGAAACCGGTCTTCTGTCCCTTGAGCCAGTCTACGTGGAACTTCAGTCCGTTCTCCATGGCCACGTTCTCCGGACTTCCGCCTTTGAGGAAGCCGTTCTCAGTAGCCAGTAGGTCGGCCTTGAAGGGCAGTGTGGTTTCTGATTTATAATAGATGTGCTGGATGACGTCGCCCATCACTTCTTCGAGGGCTTCGGCCACTGCCATACGGTCGAGGTGCATGCCGGCAGAGTGTGCCTGCATGACGGCGGTATGGTCGTACACGTCGATAATCAGTCCGGGCAGGTTATCGCCCTCGCCGTGTACCAGACGGTAGGTGTTGTTCTGAGGATTGCCCAACACGCCCAAGGCACAGCGGAGGTCTTTGGCCACCTGCAGGCGGCGTACCCAGAACGCGTGGTCGATGGGTTCCTGACGGAAGGAAAGCACACGCACGGCGATGCTTCCAATCTGGAAATGTCCGCAGGCAATGAATTCTTTCTTGGAGGTGTAGACATCTACTACTTCACCTTCTTCCGGCTCTCCTTCCACGCGGGCGATGGCTCCGGAAAAAACCCAGGGATGGAAACGCTTGAGCGATTCTTCCTTTCCGGGTTTGAGAAATACTTTCTTATAGCTCATTTGTATGGTTTAAGTGATTAATCTTCGAGGGGTTGCGGGAGAACTTCCGTGCGTATCACGCGGTACTTGCCCGAAAGGCGAAGCTCTTCCAGGTACTGGTAGATGCGTACGCAGGCCCAGGCATCGGTGGCGGCATAGAGCTGCTGTGCCTCGGTCAGGGTGTCGGCCTCCCAGTTGGACAGGCGCTGGCTCTTGGAAATCTTTTCCTGAAAAAGGAGGGCATAGATTTTCTGCAGGCTCTTTTCTTCGATGCCGAAAGAGGCCACGTAGTCCTGCAGCTCCACCCAGTTGCCCATGCGCGGGTCTTTCTGATTGCGGCGGCGCAGCATGGCGAAATCATCTTTCAGCGACAGGCCGATTTTGAGCACATCGTTCTGAAGGAACTCTTCCAGGAAATCCGGCAGTCCGAGGTGGTTCAGGCGGAACAGGAAGCAGGTGTCGTAAGTAGAGACCTGCAAGAGGGCCACCTTGTTGACGGCTCCCTTCCGGAACGAAGGGCGTGTTTCGGTGTCCACCCCCACCAGTACATGGGTATTGAGGTAATCGATGGCCTTGCGGGCCTCGGCCTCGGTGTAAATCACGAAGATGCGACCGGGGAAAGAGACCTTGGGTAACTCCGCAACGATTTTCTTATCTATTTTACTCTGTAGTTCTACCATTCAGTTTACGGGTTTAGGGTTATTCGTCGTCGCCCATGTCAAGGCCTTCGTAGAGTTCTTCTTCGGTGCAGTTGTCTTCGTAGAGTGCGGAATCTTCCTCTTCCTGACTGCTGTGCGAAAGCTGGCGGTACTTCACGTCGTGAAGGGCACGCATCACATTGACCAGGCGCTGTCCCCAGAACTCGGCAAAGAGTTCACGGCAGATGGCTAAGGAATCGTTCATGGTGTGCTCCAGGCCCAACTGGAACACGCAGATGAAATCCTTGATGGGCTGGTAAATGTCGGCCAGGCTTTCGGAGATGTTCTGATGAATGGGGGTATCACTATAGGCCATGTCATCAAGGAACACTTCGAGGTAGTCATCGTATTCGCCCAAGAGAGAGGCGATGGAGCCGCGAAGCACTTCGTAATCGGTCTCGGTCACGAAGGTTTCCGGGTCGGCATCTTCCATCCGCTCGCAAGCAGGAAGCAACGAAGCCTTCAGGTATAAAAGGGGAAGGAGTTTCAGGGACTTGTCGACGAAATCCCGACAGCGCATATCGGAAACACGTTCCATAAATCCACAGAACTCGGCAGCCACTGTCACGAACTCGACTGCGTTTTTATCGAATATTACTTGAGAGTTTTTTTCTTCCATATTCATGCTTATTGACGTGCAAAGGTACAAAAAAAATTTCTCAGTTTTAGTTTTATTCGTACATTTGCATGTATGTTTAGTTAATTCGAATCATCATGCAAACCAAAAAAACAGATACAAGCAAAAGTGAAAAAGCGGCTGCCATGGCCGGAAAAACATGGACTATCCTGAAAAGTGAGACTACCGCGTTCGTCATCGGACTGCTCTGCGTCATCTTCGGCGTGTACTTGCTGCTGGCTTTCAGCTCGTTCTTCTTTACGGGAGGAAACGACCAGAGCATTCTGTCGCATCCCAACCCGTCGGAGCTGCTGGAAACGGGCAACCGCATACAGAACTATGCCGGAGCACGGGGAGCACAGCTGGCGCAATTCCTGATTAACGACTGCTTCGGGTTTTCGGCTTACTGTATCATTATCTTCTTAGTGGTGGCCGGCATGAAGCTGATGAAGGCGTACGAGTTCCGCATCCGTTACTGGTTCTTAGGCTGTGCCACGGTGATGGTGTGGCTCTCTGTAACCTTAGGATTTGCATTCGGAGGACTGTTGGAAGATTCTTATATTTATCCGGGAGGACTGCATGGCTACAACGTGAGCCTGTGGATTCGCTCGCAAATCGGTGCGCCGGGATTGATTCTGGTACTGCTAGCTACGGCCATATTGTTCGGCGTGGCACTGACCCGACAGACCATGGGCGTGGTGAGAAAGGCGCTGCATCCGCAAAAGGGCAATAACGCGGCCATGACAGAGGAGGTAACTCCCCAGCCGGAACCGACCTACCGAAAGCCGGTAGTGGACGAACCGGAAGTGACCGCCGCGGAGGATGAATCGGAGAAGAAGGAAAAGAAAGAAAGTTTCTGGAAGAGCTGGACGCACCGGAAACCGAAACAGAAAAAAGAGGAGGAAGAGACTCCGCAGGAAGAACCGGAGAAAGCGGCTGAACCTGTCAAGGAGGAACCGGAGAAGGTGATTGTGAAAGAGGAACCGGCACCGGAGCGCGTCATCGACCTGCCCATTGATACCGAGGAAGAGGATGAGAAGAAGCACCCTTTTGAGGTGAAGCCGGCCCTGGAGGAAGACTTCGACAAGGAAGAAGAGGAGCCGGCATTTGAGGTCAGCAACGATACCAAGGAAGAGGATCAGGCTTACCGGGGAGACGTGTCGCAGCCGTACAACCCGCGCCTGGACCTGGAGTTTTACCGCTTCCCTACCCTCGACTTGCTGAATACGTATCAGAACGACGATCCGGACATCGACATGGAAGAACAGAATGCCAACAAGAACCGCATCATCAAGGTGCTGCGCAGCTTCGGCATTGAAATCAGTTCCATCAAGGCCAGTGTGGGTCCGACCATTACCTTATATGAGATTACGCCGGCGGAAGGGGTACGTATCTCGAAAATCCGTAACCTGGAGGACGACATCGCCCTGAGTCTTTCGGCACTGGGTATCCGTATCATCGCACCGATTCCGGGCAAGGGTACCATCGGTATCGAGGTGCCGAACGCGAACCCACACATCGTGCCCATGAGTTCCATCCTGACCAGCAAGAAGTTCCAGGAAACGACCTTCGACTTGCCGGTGGCACTCGGAAAGACCATTACCAACGAGGTGTTCATGGTGGATCTGGCCAAGGCGCCCCACATGCTGGTGGCCGGTGCGACAGGTCAAGGTAAGTCTGTGGGACTGAATGCCATCGTGACTTCCCTGCTCTACAAGAAGCACCCCAGTGAACTGAAGTTCGTCATCATCGACCCGAAGAAGGTGGAATTTGCCATCTATGCGCCGATTGAGCGCCACTTCCTGGCCAAGTTGCCCGACGGAGAGGATGCCATCATCACCGACGTGACGAAGGTGGTGCAGACCCTGAACTCGCTGTGTGTGGAAATGGACAACCGTTACAAGCTCTTGCAGAACGCGGGATGCCGTAACATCAAGGAATATAACGCGAAGTTTATCAACCGCCAGCTGAATCCGGAGAACGGTCACCGCTTCCTGCCTTACATCGTCATCATCATTGATGAGTTCGGCGACCTGATTATGACAGCCGGCAAGGAGGTAGAACTGCCTATCTGCCGTATCGCCCAGCTGGCCCGTGCGGTGGGTATCCATGCCATCATCGCTACCCAGCGTCCGACCACGAACATCATTACGGGTACCATCAAGGCCAACTTCCCGGCGCGTGTGGCTTTCCGTGTGGCTTCCATGATGGACTCACGTACCATTTTGGACCGTCCGGGTGCACAGCAGCTCATCGGTAAGGGTGACATGCTGTACCTGCAAGGAAACGACCCCGTGCGCGTGCAGTGTGCGTTTGTCGATACGCCGGAAGTGGAACGCATCGCAGAATTCATCGGCAAGCAACAGGGCTATCCTACAGCCTTCATGCTGCCGGAATACGTGGATGAGAATGCAGAGCCCAGCAGTGCTGCCGACGTGGACATGAACCGTCTGGACCCGCTCTTTGAAGAAGCGGCCCGTCTGGTCATCTACCACCAGCAGGGTTCTACTTCGCTGATTCAGCGTAAATTCTCCATCGGCTACAACCGTGCGGGACGCATCATGGACCAGCTGGAAAAGGCGGGCATCGTAGGTCCGGCCAACGGTAGCAAGGCGCGCGATGTGCTTTGTCTGGATGAAAACGATTTACAAATGAGAATGAGCAGCCTGAAGGATTAAACGGGCTGCCCTCTAACCCCTAAAAATGATTGTGACAGGTATGAAAAAAATTTTTCTTCTCGTCCTGCTGATGGGAGTCGCCTTGTGTCAGGCTGTGGCTCAACAGGACGCAAAAGCTGAAAGCATATTAAGCAAGATGGCGGACAGCTACCGGAAAGCCGACGGCATCAGTCTGACTTTTGGAGGTACACAACAAGGAAAGCTGTTCCTGAAAGGCAACAAGTTCTGTCTGGAGAGCGGAGGCATCAAGACCTGGTTCGACGGAAAGACACAGTGGAGCTACGTGGAACAGAATGAAGAGGTGAACGTGTCATCCCCCACCCCGGAGGAGATACAGAGCGTCAACCCGTATGCGCTGCTGACAGCCTACAAGAAGGGCTTCAACTACCGCTACGTGGGCGAAAAGACCCGTCAGGGAAAGCGGGGACATGAAATCATCCTGACCCCGAAGGCCTCGCAGGACATTAAAAGCATCACACTGAACGTGAAGGAAAACAGTTCGCCCGTGTACATTGCCATCCAGCTGCAGAACGGAGAGAAACAAGAGTTTCAGATTTCGTCGTACCGCACGGGAGTGAACCTGCCCGACGCGGTGTTCCGTTTCGACAAGAGCAAGTATCCGGGAGCGGAAATCATTGATTTACGATGACATCATCCGATGTATCGAGAATAGAACTTTGAGCCAAGTAAGAGGGGGTTTCGGCATAGATATACATGACGCTGCCCCCTTTTATTGCATCTATAATGGGGCGCGACACGGAAGTGGGCAGTGCCGGACATCCGAAGCTCCGTCCCAACCGTCCGCCACGACTGGCCACGGATGGGTCTGCATAGGAGGCCCCGTGCACCACAATGGCACGTTCGCGGGCCCGGTCGTTAATCCCTTTCTCCAGTCCGTCAAGAATGAGCGAATACCCGTTTCGTCCCTGATAGGTGGAAGCCGTCAGGTAAAAGCCCAATGAACTCTTGTAAGAGCCGTATTCATTGGAAAAAGAGGTAGCATAGTTTCCACCGCTGTTCTTGCCGTGCGATACTACTGAGGAATACAGCATCCGGCGGTGCTTCATGTCGAACACGTACAGGCGCTTTTCCGTGGAAGGCTTGGAAAAGTCAATCAGGGTCAGCACGTCGCGCTTGCGGTTCTTGATGCGGTTATACCCCGTCACCGCCTGCTTGAAGGCCCGCCAGTTGACCACTCCCTCCAGTTGCATGGAGTGGTAGAGTGACACGACCTCATCGGCCGCCTTGACCGCTGCTACAGGGGATTCAGTAGGAACAGACTCTCCTTCCGCCGTGAAATACGCACAGGGGAAAGACAGGAACATGGCAGAAAGAAAAAATTTGATGATATGATTTTGCATGACTTTTTACGACCTGAAAAATATTCGGCCGCAAAGTTACGGATTTTCTGCCCTTCTTCTTCCGTAAAGAGAGTTAATTTTATAGAAATCACTCGATTACAATCACCAGTGACCGTTCCGTCGGTGCCCAGTCGTACACAAACTTGGCATGCGAGGTGGCATTGCGCACACACATGTGCGAACGGGGCGTGGTGCCCAACGACCAGCTGTATTCAATCATCGCCGTGCGAGGCACGTTGACCGGCACCCCGTGAATGTAGGCCCCGTTAGTGAAGCGGCTAGCATACGGTGCATAGCCTCCGGTGGCCGCAGAACCGTCTTTCAGGAACACCATACGCGACTTTTTCTGCTGCACCACAAACATGCCGAGCGGCGTTTCCTGCGCATACGGCGGACGGTGCATGCCCGTAGTGGCCGGATTCATGCTGCGGATGGCCCAGGTACCTTCTTCCAGACGTTCCAGGGTGGCAATGTTCTGGTCGCCCCGGTCCACCACGACCACGTGGTTAAACTGCGTGCTGTCGGACAAGAGTTTGACGTAGCGGCGCGGCACCCACCATTCTCCCTCGATGGAGACCGGTGACACGCGATAGAAGCTGCCCGTCTCGCCCAGGAAAGACACCAGCGCCCCGTCGCGTCCGTAGCGTTCAGGCACCAGCGTATCCGAAGGAAGATACAGCGGCACCGACTGATAGCGTTCCACTCCCAGCGTATCGGCAATGCGCCGGTACACATTCTGCGTGTATTTCCGCACCAGCGGAGCTTCACGGTTCACATTCTTGTAATTCTGGAATATCGCCCAGCGGTTGGCATCGTACTGAAGATTCTCGATAAAGGCCAGGCATTTGCGTATGGCATCCCATTTGAATGAACGGACGGTGTCCTGATACGGATACTCATCCTTCAAGGTGTATTTGTCAAAAAGAAGTTCCTTCGCCAAGGTGATGTCGGCAGCGGTCAGCGGTTTACGCTCAAACGGCAGAATCTCTTCCACCTCCATGCTGTCGGGAGATGCCGTCTCCGACACGATGGGTTGCGACATCGGTTGTTCCACCCCACGGCCTGCTTCCTCCCGGCAACCGCAAAGGAGACACAAGAAGCATATTAAGCCTGTCAGTCGTTTCATAATGAAGGGTTATAAGGTTGGAACAAAGATAATAATTTTTGCTAAAAAACCGCAGGAAAATGCAAAAAAATCAGCGACTTTCTGTAAAGAAAGCACGACTTCCGGCACTTTCTCCAATTACTCGTCCAGGATACGGGCCGTCTCCACTTTTTCCAGTCGCGCACGCAGCTTTCCCATCATCGACTTGCGGATGCGCAGACGCATCAGGCAGTCCATGTCGTACGACTGTTCCAGTATCTCGGGCGACTCTTCCTTGACGATGCGCATGATGTCGTTCATGAAGGGATATTCGAACGCCACGGCCACGTCTTCGTCCACCGTCTTCTCGATGACCGGGGCTTCATCCAGTGCCAGCGAAGCCGCCATGCGGTAGGCCACAATCAGACCGCTCGTCCCCAGCTTGATACCGCCGAAATAACGCACCACGATGACCAGCACATCGGTCAGCTCGCGCGAGTTAATCTGCCCGAGGATGGGCTTTCCGGCCGTGCCCGAAGGCTCTCCGTTGTCGTTGGCCCGGAAATCCTTCCGTTCCGCACCCAACATATAGGCATAACACACGTGGCGGGCATCGTAATATTTCTTCTGGTACTCTTCCAGAAGGGACTTCACTTCGGAGAGCGTACGCACCGGCAGCGCAATGGCAATGAACTTGCTGCGCTTCTCGGTATAGATGGCTTCCGCGCTTTCCTGAATGGTCTTATAGGTATCTTCTTGCATCGTTTTTCTTCTTTCAGGTGGCAAATTTAATGATTTTTCTCGCATTTTTAAAACCGGAAAGCGTATCTTTGCTCCTGCATTAATCCCTTAAGAAACTAATGGCATGAAAAAATTACAAAAACTAACCTACTGTATGGGACTGGTTGCCGTGGCTGCACCTCATGCACAAGCTGCAACGCCCGATTCTGAAAAACCCAACATCTTGTTCATTCTCTGCGACGACATGGGATACGGCGACCTGGGATGCTACGGTCAGCCTTTCATCCAGACGCCCTGCATCGACCAGATGGCACAGGAGGGCATGCGATTTACGCAGGCATACGCCGGAAGCCCCGTCAGTGCCCCGTCGCGCGCCACCATCATGACCGGACAACACAGCGGACACGGACACGTGAGAGGCAACAAGGAATACTGGCTCGGCGAGGTGTGGTACGGACAGAACAAGGAATATGCCGTGACCGGACAGGAGCCGTATGACCCGCAGCACATCATCCTGCCGGAAATCATGAAGAAGAACGGCTATACCACCGGCATGTTCGGCAAATGGGCCGGCGGCTACGAGGGCTCGACCTCTACTCCCGACAAGCGGGGTGTGGACGAATACTTCGGCTACATGTGCCAGTTTCAGGCGCACCTCTACTACCCGAACTTCCTGAACTCCTACAGTCGTGCCGCAGGCGATACGGCCGTCAGCCGTGTGGTTCTGGAAGACAACATCCGCTACCCGATGAGCGGCGACGACTATTTCAAGCGTACGCAGTATTCGGCCGACCTGATTCACCAGAAGGCACTGGAATGGCTCGACAAGCAGGACGGCAAACAGCCTTTCTACGGTTTCCTGACGTACACCCTGCCGCATGCCGAACTGGTACAGCCCAACGACTCTATCCTGAAGAAATACAAGAAACAGTTCTTTCATGACAAGACCTGGGGCGGAGATGCAGGTTCCCGCTACAACGAGAGCGTGCACACACATGCCCAGTTTGCCGGCATGATCAGCCGACTGGATGCCTACGTGGGCGAAATCCTGGCCAAGCTGAAAGAAAAAGGACTCGACGAGAATACCATCGTCATCTTCAGCAGTGACAACGGTCCTCACGAAGAAGGCGGTGCCGACCCGACTTTCTTCGGACGCGACGGTAAGTTGCGCGGCCTGAAGCGCCAGTGCTACGAAGGAGGTATCCGCATCCCGTTCATCGTGCGCTGGCCGGGAAAGGTGAAAGCCGGTGAGGTGAACGACCATCAGCTGGCTTTCTACGATATCATGCCTACCTTCTGCGAACTGGTGGGCGACAAGCGCTTCCCCAAGAAGTACCTGAACAAGAAACTGGAAGGTGACTGTTTCGACGGTATCTCTTTCGCTCCTACCCTGTTAGGCAACGACGAGGCACAGAAGGCACACGACTTCCTCTACTGGGAGTTCCACGAAACCGACCAGATTGGTCTCCGCATGGGCGACTGGAAGATGGTGGTAAAGAAGGGGGTTCCTCACCTCTACAATCTGGCAGAAGACATCCACGAAGACCACGACGTGGCTGCCCAGCATCCGGACCTCGTGAACCAGATGAAGCAGGTAATTCTGCGCGAACACCGCCCGAATGACCTCTTCCCCGTGACCTTGCCGAAATAAGATTTCACCGGAAAAACGCACTTACGTTTCGAACCAAACGCCAAAGAGTTTTAGACAAAACGCACTTACGTTTTACATTAAACGCAAGTGCGTTTTCTTTTCAGATAGTTTTCCCTCATATCCGTTCCGCAAGTATATCCACACAAAAAAGGCCCTCCCAAATGTAACTTTGAGAAGGCCCTGTATCGTTCAGAAGAAAAATCTTATTCCAGTTTGTGAATCACCAGCCCCGAACGCAGTTTCGGTTCAAACCACGTGGTTTTCGGCGGCATGATGTTGCCCGTATCGGCAATGTCCATCAGCTGCTTCATGGAAACCGGATAGAGCGCCAGCGCCATCTTCATTTCGCCGCTGTCCACCCGTTTTTTCAGTTCACCCAGTCCGCGGATACCGCCCACGAAGTCGATACGTTTGTCTGAACGCAAGTCCTTGATGCCGAGAATCTCATCCAGAATCAGGTTAGAAGAAATCGTGACATCCAGCACCCCAATCGGGTCGTTATCGTCGTAAGTGCCCGGTTTGGCCGTCAGACTGTACCATTTTCCCTCCAGGTAAAGCGAGAAGTTGTGCAAGGCTGCCGGCTTGTAGATGTCCGCACCCTTTTCTTCCACTACGAAGTTCTTCTTCAGCGCTTCCAGGAACGCCTGCGGAGTCAGTCCGTTCAAATCCTTCACCACCCGGTTGTAGTCGATGATAGTAAGCTGCTCGGCCGGGAAACATACCGCCATGAAGTAGTTGTATTCCTCGTCGCCCCGATGGTTCGGATTCTGAGCCGCCTTTTCAGCACCCACCAGTGCCGCTGCCGCACTACGGTGATGACCGTCGGCAATGTAAAGCGAAGGCATTTCCTTGAACGCCTCTGTCACTGCCTCAATGTCCTTGTCGTCGTCAATCACCCAGAACTGATGGCCGAAGCCGTCATCCGGTGCCACAAAGTCATACACCGGCTTCTGAGCCGTATATTTCGCCACCACGGCATCCAGCGTCTTGTTTTCCGGATAAGCAAAGAACACCGGTTCGATGTTCGCATTGTTCACCCGTACATGCTTCATGCGGTCCTCCTCCTTGTCACGGCGCGTCAGCTCATGTTTCTTGATCACCCCGTTCATGTAGTCGGGCACGTAAGCTCCTACCACCAGTCCATACTGCGTCTTGCCGTTCATGGTCTGGGCATAAATATAATAACACGGTTTGTCGTCCTGCACCAGCCAGCCCTTTTCCTGGAACATCCGGAAATTCGCTACCGCCTTGTCGTACACACGCGGGTCGTGCTCATCCGTTCCCTCCGGGAAGTCAATCTCCGGCTTGATGATGTGATACAAAGATTTCTCGTTGCCTTTCGCCTCTTCGCGGGCCTCAGCCGAGTTTAACACGTCGTAAGGGCGGGAAGCCACCTGCTCCACCAAGTCCTGCGGCGGACGAACACCCTTGAAAGGTTTAACTATTG
>ERZ835980.581-NODE-581-length-49294-cov-9.106582_pt1 | contig 49294 bp, 32 predicted proteins | sample MGYA00519943_ERZ835980 | MGnify/ENA primary metagenome ERZ835980 (study PRJEB31850, sample SAMEA3708791) | human gut metagenome | biome: human gut; feature: human-associated habitat; material: faeces | place: China | collected 2014 ... | reverse complement strand
GCGGAGAAATTGAAAGTACGACCGTATTTCATTTGGTTTTCCTCCTGTTTATATGATTGGTTGGTCCTTCTTTGTCCGTTTTGCTCTTGGTAAGATATAGTATACGGCAAAGCCCCGGCGGAATCAACAGGGAAAATGAAAATATGTCAGGAAAACTAAAAGATTTTCAGTTTCGCACAAAGAAAGTCTGCCGCCCTTCGGCGGTTTGACAGCCGCCGCGAAGCATGGTACAATGCGGACTTGCAAATAACTGTGAAAAGGCGGATATATACTATGGAACGGGTGCGGAAGTACATAGACCACATGGGCCTCTACGCGGCGGCGCTGCTGAAGTGGATCGTGGTCGGCGGTCTGGTGGGCGGCGTCGGCGGCATGGTGGGCGCGCTGTTCCACCTGGGCGTCAACTACGCCACGGAGGTGCGGCTGGCCCACCCGTGGGTGCTGTACCTGCTGCCGCTGGGCGGTCTGGTCATCGCCGGACTGTATAAGTTATGTAAACTGGAAGGCAAGGGCACCAACGCCGTCATCGAATCGGTGCATTTCGGCTCCGACGTCCCGGTGCTGCTGGTGCCGCTGATCTTCGTCTCCACCGTCATCACCCACCTGTGCGGCGGCAGCGCCGGCCGCGAGGGCGCGGCCCTGCAGATCGGCGGCGGCATCGGCTACCGCACCGGCCGGCTGCTGCATCTGGGCGAGAAGGATCTGCCTCTGGCCACGTTGTGCGGCATGAGCGGTGTGTTCTCCGCCCTGTTCGGCACCCCCCTCACCGCCACGGTGTTCGCGCTGGAGGTCATCAGCGTGGGCGTGCTGTACTACGCGGGACTCATCCCCTGCATCACCGCCGCCATGACCGGCTACCTCATCTCCCTGCTGATGGGCGTGCCCCCCACCCGGTTCACCGTGGCCATGCCCGCGCTGGACGCATGGACCATGCTGCTGGTGGTGGTGCTGGCCATCCTCTGCGCGCTGGTAAGCATCCTGTTCTGCCGGGGCCTCCACATCACGGAGCATCTGGCGGCCCGTCTGGTGAAGAACAGCTATCTCCGTGCGGCGGCGGGCGGCGCTGTCATCATCGCCCTGACGCTGCTGCTGGGCACCACAGACTACAACGGCGCGGGCATGGACGTCATCACCCGGGCGCTGAACGGGCAGGCCGACGGCTGGGCGTGGCTTCTGAAGCTGCTGTTCACCGCCGTCACCATCGGCTGCGGCTTCAAGGGCGGCGAGGTGGTGCCCTCGTTCTTCGTCGGGGCCACCTTCGGCTGCTGGGTCGGCTCGCTGCTGGGCCTGCCCCCCGCCTTCACCGCCGCCATCGGCCTTGTGGCCGTGTTCTGCGGCGCGGTGAATTGCCCCATCGCCTCGGTGGTGCTGAGCGTGGAGCTGTTCGGCGCGGAGGGTATGCTGTACTTCGCCATGGCCTGCGCCATCAGCTATGTGCTGTCCGGCTACTGCGGGCTGTACAGCAGCCAGACCATCCTCTACTCCAAGCTCCGGGCGGAGTTCATCAACGTCCACACAAAGGAATGACTGTCACGAAACAAAACTGCGGGAGGAACGGCGCTGCCGTCCCTCCCGCGGTTTTTATCTCCCCCGCTGTCAAGTGTCTGTTTCGTCAAACTTTCTCCGGCTTTTGTGTGCAAAGCGGAGAAAATTTGCACGGTGAGAATAAATTCTCTTTTTTGGTTGAAAGCGCTGGCAGGATATGGTAGAGTACACATAGAGTGTCAGAAAATTAACGATTGCTTGACACCGTCCGTGGAGAGGACTGACAAATCGAGGAGGAACGAGTATGAGACCCGAGCAGGAGAGGACCGCCGGGATCGTGCAGGCCCATGGCTGCGACAGTGCGCAGCTCATCGCCATTCTGCAGGATATCCAGGCGGCGGAGAACTATCTCAGCGAGGCGAACATGACGCTGGTGGCGGATATGCTGCACATCAGCGTTTCCCGGGTGTACAGCGTGGCCACGTTCTACGAGAACTTCTCGCTGGAGCCCAAGGGGCGGCACATCATCAAGGTCTGTGACGGCACGGCCTGTCACGTCCGGAAGTCCGGCCCCATCTATGACGCCATCCATGAGTATCTGAAGCTGGAGGGCAAGAAAAAGACGTCCGCCGACGGCGTGTTCACGCTGGAAACGGTGGCGTGTCTCGGCGCCTGCGGTCTGGCCCCCGCCATGACCATCGACGGCGAGGTGTACGCCAAAATGACGCCGGAGACGGCGCTGGCGGAGCTGGAGCGTCTGCGCGGAGAGGAGGCGGCACAATGAGCGTCCTGACAAGAGAGGGCTTCCGCGCCATGCGCGAGACGGCGGAGGAGGCCCTGCGCCGCAGCAGCAACGCCGTAAACGTGCTGGTCTGCGCCGGTACCGGCTGCATCGCCGGCGGCTCCCTGAAGGTGTGCGAAACGCTGAAGGAGGAGTGCGAGCGCCGGGGCCTACAGGTCTATGTGGGTCTGACGGAGCACAGCGGCGAGGAAAAGAGCCTGCACATCAAGATGAGCGGCTGCCACGGCTTCTGCGAGATGGGGCCGCTGGTGCACATTGAGCCGCTGGGCGTCATGTACATCCATGTCAAGCCGGAGGACTGCTGCGAGATCGTGGAAAAGACGGTGATGCGCGGCGAGATCATCGAGCGCCTGACCTATCAGCGGGACGGCGTCTCCTACCCCCGGCAGGAGGATATCCCCTTCTATAAAAAGCAGCACCGCGTGGTGCTGGCCAGCTGCGGCACCAGCGATGCCGAGGATCTGGACGAATACATCGCCAAGGGCGGCTACTCCGCCTTTGAAAAGGCGCTGTTCACCATGACGCCGGAGGCTATCTGCAAGGAGATCTCCGACTCCGGCCTCCGTGGCCGCGGCGGCGGCGGCTTCCCCGCCGGACGCAAATGGGAGAGCGTGCGGCGCAACGTGTCCGACGTGAAGTATGTGGTCTGCAACGGCGACGAGGGCGACCCCGGCGCGTTTATGGATCGCTCCATCATGGAGGGCAACCCCCACTCCATTCTGGAGGGCATGATGATCGCCGGTGTGGCCACCGGCGCTACCGAGGGCTATATCTACGTCCGCGCCGAGTATCCGCTGGCGGTGAAGCGGCTGCAAACCGCCATCGAAAAGGCCACAGAGGTCGGTCTGCTGGGCAATGACATCATGGGCAGCGGCTTCTGCTTCCATATGCACATCAACCGGGGCGCCGGCGCTTTCGTCTGCGGCGAGGGCAGCGCTCTCACCGCCTCCATCGAGGGCAAGCGGGGTATGCCCCGCGTCAAGCCGCCCCGCACGGTGGATCAGGGTCTGTGGGGCAAGCCCACGGTGCTGAACAACGTGGAGACGTTCGCCAACGTGCCGGGCATCCTCCGCAGGGGTTCCGGCTGGTACAGGGGCATCGGCACCGAGGGCAGCTCCGGTACCAAGACCTTTGCCCTCACCGGCAACGTGGTGAACACCGGTCTGGTGGAGGTCCCCATGGGTACCACCCTGCGGGAGGTCATCTTCGACATCGGCGGCGGCATCCCCGACGGCAAGAAGTTCAAGGCGGTGCAGATCGGCGGTCCCTCCGGCGGCTGCCTCACCGAGGAGCATCTGGACGTTCCCATGGACTTCGACTCCCTGAAAAAGCTGGGCGCCATCATCGGCTCCGGCGGTCTGGTGGTCATGGACGAGGACACCTGCATGGTGGAGGTGGCGCGGTTCTTCATGAACTTCACCCGCAACGAGAGCTGCGGCAAGTGCACCCCCTGCCGGGAGGGTACCAAGCGGATGCTGGAGACGCTGGAGCGCATCATCGCCAACGAGGGCAGCATGGAGGATCTGGAGCTGCTGAAGGCCCTGTCCGACACCATCACCGACACGGCGCTGTGCGGCCTGGGCCAGACGGCCTGCAAGCCGGTGATGAGCACGCTGAAGAATTTCCGGCAGGATTACCTGCGCCATGTGGTGGATAAGCACTGTCCCATCTGCAACGGCCGCAAGCGCCGTCTGGAGATCAAGCCCGATCTGTGCAAGGGCTGCGGCAAGTGTGCGCGGAACTGTCCCATGGAGGCCATCAGCGGCCAGCCGCGTATGCCGTACGTCATCGACAACGAGAAGTGTATCCACTGCGGCGCCTGCTGGGGCGCCTGCCCGTTCGGCGCCATCGACGCCATTGAGGAGGACTAAGCCATGGCCAAGGGTATTATGATCATTGACGGCCAGCGGGTGCCGTTCGACGGGGAGAAGAACGTACTGGCCGTCATCCGCAAGGCCGGTATCGACATCCCCACCTTCTGCTACTATTCCGAGCTGTCTGTCCACGGCGCCTGCCGCATGTGCATGGTGGAGGACGTAAAGACCGGCAAGCTGGACGCCTCCTGCTCCATGGAGCCACGGGACGGCATGGAGATCCGCACCAACACCGCCAAGCTGCTGAAGCACCGCCGCATGATCCTGGAGCTGCTGCTGGCGGCCCACGACTGCTCCTGCACCACCTGCAACAAAAGCGGCAACTGCCGCCTGCAGGAGCTGGCCCAGCGGTTCGGCGTGCGGCACATCCGCTTCCCCAACACCCGCCCCCAGTATGAAAAGGACTATTCCAGCTACGCGGTGTTCCGCGATCCCAACAAGTGCATCCTCTGCGGCGACTGTGTCCGCGTGTGCGAGGAGCTGCAAGGACAGGGTATCCTGAATTTTGCCTTCCGCGGCAGCGAGCTGCAGGTCATGCCCGCCTTCGACCGGAAGCTCAGCGAGACGAAGTGCGTGGGCTGCGGCCAGTGCGCCGCCGTGTGTACCACCGGCGCCATCACCGTCAACGACCAGATCGGCACGGCCTGGCGCGCCATCCACGACCCCCAGAAGCGTGTGGTGGTGCAGATCGCCCCCGCCGTCCGGGTGGCCCTCGGCGAGGAATTCGGTATGCCCGCCGGCGTCAACGTGCTGGATAAGCTGGTGACGGCCCTGAAGCTCATGGGCGTGGACGAGGTGTACGACACCAACTTCGGCGCCGATATGACCACCATCACCGAGGCGGAGGAGTTCCTCCAGCGCCTCAGGACCGGCGGTCCCTTCCCCATGTTCACCAGCTGCTGTCCCGCGTGGGTCAAGTACCTGGAGCTCAACGACCCCAAGTACCTGCGGAACATCTCCACCTGCAAGTCCCCCATGGAGATGTTCGCCGCCGTCATCCGCGACAAGTACGCGGCCAAGGACGCCGCCGACGGCCGCACCACCTACCAGATCGCCATCATGCCCTGTACCGCCAAGAAGATGGAGGCCGCCCGGCCCGAGTTCGTCCATAACGGACGGCCCGACGTGGATCTGGTGCTGACCACCCGCGAGCTGGTGGACATGATCCGCGAGGACGGCATCCAGCTGGCGGAGCTGGATCTGGAATCCCCCGACCTGCCCTTCGGCCTCGGCTCCGGCGCGGCGGCTATCTACGGCGTCACCGGCGGCGTGGCGGAGGCGGTGGTGCGCCACTGCCTGCCCGACAAGAGCAAGAACGCCCTCCGGGACGTGTCCGTCACCGATCTCCGGGGCGACGGCGCCATCCGGGAGGTGAACCTCACCGTGGACGGGCAGGAGCTGCGCATCGCCATCGTCAACGGCCTCATCCACGCCAAGGAGCTGATCGCCGATATCGAAGCCGGCAAGCGGTTCTACCATCTGGTGGAGGTCATGACCTGTCAGGGCGGCTGCGTAGGCGGCGCGGGCCAGCCCTACGGCCTTACCGCCGTAAAGCAGAAGCGTAAGCAGGGTCTGTACGACACGGACGCCTCCGCCCTGTTCAAGCGCGCGGAGAAGAACCCCATCGTCACCTCCCTGCTGGCGGAGTACGGCGAGGAGCGCTGCCACCAGCTGCTCCACGTCCACTACGGCGCATAAACGACAGAAAACAGGCGGAAACGCAGGGCGTTTCCGCCTGTTTTTTCGTGTTTACAGGACTTGACGCATTTGGTATAATATAGGTTCAGAGTATCGCATGAAAGGAACGCGGCCTATGGAACTGTCGGCAAAATTAGTCCGCTCACAACTGAATTTCTTCAAGCCCTTCGTAGCCAACTGCTCCCTGGAGGTGACCCGCAAGGGGCAGGACAAGCTGGGCGAGCTGATGACCGCCCTCCACAAGCGGGAGGTGCTGGTGAAGGACCACGCCTTTGACAGCTTTCAGGGCGCGTGGGTCATGCCAAAGGACCAGCGGCGCAGCGGCGTCATTCTGTATCTCCACGGCGGCGGCTATACCTGCGGCAGTCTGGAGTACGCCAAGGGCTTTGCCTCCACGCTGGCGTCAGAGTGCGGTGTTCGGGTGTTCTGCGCCGCCTACCGGCTGGCGCCGGAGAACCGGTTCCCCGCCGCGCTGGACGATGCGCTGGAGGCCTATCGCTATCTGCTGAAAAAGGGCTACGGGCCCAAGCAGATCCTGCTGTGCGGCGAGAGCGCCGGCGGCGGGCTGATCTACGCGCTGTGCCTGAAGCTGAAGGAGCTGGGGATGGAGCTGCCCTGCGGTCTCATCGGCATTTCGCCGTGGACCGATCTCACCGGCTCCGGCGCGTCCTATGAGGAGCACAAGGACATTGACCCCTCCATGACCAAGGCGCTGCTGGAGTTTTACGCCAAGTGCTACACCGACGACCCCACCGACCCGCTGTGCTCGCCGCTGTTCGGCGATCTGACGGGGCTTCCGCCGTCTCTGCTGTTCGCCGGCGGCGACGAGGTGATGCTGGACGATGCCCGGCTGCTCCACGAGAAGCTTTTGCAATGCGGCTGCCGCAGCAAGCTGCACATCGCGCCGGAGCGGTGGCACGCCTATGTGCTGTACTGTCTGGAGGAGAACATGGCCGAGGATTTTCAGGCCATCGACCGCTTCCTGACCCGCAACCTCTCCCCCGCCCAGAGCCTGCGGTGGATGCGGCTGGACAACGCCGCCAAGATCTACCCCGCCGCCAAGCGCCGCAACTGGAACAACTTCTTCCGCCTGTCCGCCACACTGACGGAGACGGTGGACGTTGCCGTTCTGCGCAGCGCGCTGGACGTGACGGTGCGGCGCTTTCCCTCCATCGCTGTGCGGCTGCGGCGGGGCGTGTTCTGGTACTATCTGGAAGAGATCCCCCACACGCCGCCTATTCAGGAGGAGAAAAGCTGCCCGCTGGCCCATGTGCCCTTCCAGGAGGTGCGGCGCTGCGCCTTCCGCGTGCTGGTGTACCGCGACCGCATCGCCGTGGAGTTCTTCCACGCCCTGACCGATGGCACCGGCGGCCTCATCTTCCTGAAAACCCTGGTGGCGGAGTACCTGACCCAGAAGTACGGCGTGGCCATCCCCGCGGAAAACGGGGTGCTGGGCCGGTTGGAGGAGCCGGATCCTGAGGAGCTGGAGGACAGCTTCCTGCACTATGCCGGTGACGTCACCGCCAGCCGCAAGGAGGCCACCGCCTACCACCTCAGCGGCACGGCGGAGCGGGATGGCTACAAAAACCTCATTACCATGATGCTGTCCGCCGATGCGGTGCGCGCCTGCGCCAAGGCGCGGGGCATCTCCGTGACGGAGCTGCTGTGCGCCGCCATGATGCAGGCCATTCTGAACCTGCAGGCGGAGAAGGTGCGGGACCCCCGGCGGCGCAAGCCGGTGAAGGTGCTGGTGCCGGTGAACCTGCGGAGCCTGTTCCCCAGCCGGACGCTGCGGAACTTTGCGTCCTACATCACACCCGAGCTGGACCCCCGCATGGGCGAGTGCAGCTTCGAGGAGCTGTGCGATGAGGTGCATCACCGGATGGGGCTGGAGAACAACCGCCGCACCATGCGGGCCAAGTTCGCCGCCAATGTGGCCAGTGAGAAGTCCCCCGTACTGCGGGTGATGCCGCTGTTCATCAAGAACATCGCCATGAAGGCGGTGTTTGACGCCGTGGGCGAGTGCAAATCCTGCCTGTGTCTGTCCAATCTGGGCAACGTGCAGCTGCCGGAGGCCATGGCCCCCTACGTCCGGCGGATGGACTTCATCATCGGCGTGCAGGCCGCCGCGCCCCACGACTGCGGTGTAGTGACGTGGAACGGCACCATGTATATCAACTGCATCCGCAGCATCCGCGAGCCGGAGCTGGAGATGCATTTCTACCGTGTGCTGCGGCAGCTGGGACTCCACGTGAAGGTGGAGAGCAACCAGCGCTGACACGGGAAAGGAGCGAAAACAATGTATTGTATCAAATGCGGCGTGGAGCTGGCCGACAGTGAAAAGGTGTGTCCTCTGTGCGGAACCCGTGTGTTCCACCCCGATCTGCCCTGCGGGCAGGCCGAGAGCCCGTATCCGCCGGATGTCAGCCCCCGCGTAGAGGACGTGAGCCGCGCGGGCGTGCTGTTCGTGCTGACGGTGCTGTTTCTGCTGCCGGCGGTGATCTCCGTGCTGTGCGACTGGCGGCTCAGCGGCGGCATCGTATGGTCCGGCTATGTAGTGGGCGGGCTGGTGCTGCTGTATACCACCGTGGTGCTGCCCCTGTGGTTCAAGCGGCCCAACCCTGTGATCTTCGTGCCGGTGGACTTCTTGGTCATCGGCGTGTACCTGCTGTATATCAATTGCGCCACCCACGGCCACTGGTTCATGAGCTTCGCCCTGCCGGTGACGGGGACGGCCATGGTGCTGGTGACGGCGGTGGTGGCGCTGCTGCGGTACGTGCCGGCGGGCGCACTGTATATCTGCGGCGGCGGGCTCATCCTGTCCGGTACCTACGCCGTGCTGGTGGAGTGGCTGCTGAATGTGACGTTCCGGCTGCACGACACATTTCTGTGGTCGTTCTACCCGCTGGCGGTGTGTACCGTGCTGGGCGCCATGCTGCTGGTCATTGCGGTGTGCAAGCCCCTGCGCCGCAGCCTGCACCGGAAGTTTTTCCTGTGAAGAAAATATGAAAAAAACAGGACCGTTCCATGTGAACGGTCCTGTTTTTGTGTGTGGCAGTCAATTGACGTTGTACACGTAACGAACGCCATCAGGAAATGCATTGGCGGCCACAGACACCGCACTCCACTGGCTCTGGCTGCCGCCGTAGCGCACGGTGGCCAGATTGTTGTAGTAGATAAATGCCTCCTCCCCGATCGTTGTAACAGACGCAGGGATATAAATACTGCTGATGTTGGGATTGCAGTAGAACGCCCAAACCCCAATGGTGGTCAGCCCCTCCGGCAGCCGCAGACTCTGGAGCTTCTCACAGTTCATGAATGCGCCGTCTCTCAGCTCCCCGAGGGTGGAGGGGAAGGTGATGGACACCAGCCCCGCTGCGTTGAAGGCATCCTCCATGATGGTGGTCAGCCCCTCCGGCAGTTGGATGCTCCGCAGGGCGGTGCAGTCGTTAAACGCGCACTGTCCGATGATCCTCAGGCTGGTGGGCAGTGTCACATCAGACAGATTGCCGCAGCTGTCAAAGGCGCAGCGTCCGATATAGGTAATCCCCTGCTCCACGTGGAGGGCGCGAATGCTGTCCCTGTACTTGTTGGCAAGCCAGGGCGGCGTAGTCCCACCCCTGTCGGCAGGCCACTCATAGTCGTACATCCGGCCGGAGCCGCTGATGGTCAGGGTGCCGGCGGCGTCCAGCGTCCACTCGGCGCGGTCGCCGCACTTGCCGCTGGCCACCGTGGCGGCAGGCTTGCGGTAGGTGACGCTGACCACGCTGCTCCACGCGCCCGCCGTGCCATCGGATTTCAGGGCGCGGACCTTGTAGTAATAGGTATTGCCGTTTTCGATGTAGCTGGTGTTGGTGTAGCTGGTGCCGGTGACGGTAGAATACTTGATGTAGTCACCGTTCAGGCTGCGGGCACGGTACACCTCGTATTTGGCCGCGCCGGTGACGGTGTTCCATTTCAGGGTCGGACGGCCCTGACTGTCGTTGCCGCCGGTAACGGTGGGGGCGGACAGAGTCTGCTTATAGGTCACGGACACAATGCTGCTCCACGCGCCCGCCGTGCCGTCGGCATCCAGAGCGCGCACCTTGTAATAGTAGGTATTGCCGTTTTCGATGTAGCTGATGTTGGTGTAGGACGTGCCGGTGACGGTAGAATACTTGATGTAGTCACCGTCCTTGCTGCGGGCGCGGTACACCTCGTACTTGGCCGCGCCGGAAACAGCCTTCCACTTCAGGGTAGGACGGCCCTGACTGTCGTTGCCGCCGGTAACGCTGGGGGCTGTCAGGCCCAGTCGGCAGGTCACAGCAACCACGTCGCTCCAAGGGCCTGCCGTGCCGTTGGCGTCCAGTGCACGGACCTTGTAGTAATACGTACTGCCGCTGGTCAGATAGGCGCTGTTGGTGTAGCCGGTGGACGTCTGGGTAGAATACTTGATGTAGTCGCCGTTCATGCTGCGGGCGCGGTAGACTTCATACTTGGCCGCGCCGGTGACGGTGTTCCATTTCAGGGTCGGACGGCCCTGACTGTCGTTGCCGCCGGTGACGCTGGGGGCCGTCAGAGGCGTAGGCTTGCAGTGCAGCGCTGCTGCCAGCAGATCCTCGTTGCCCTCAGAGATACTGATCTTCGCCCAGTCCGCCGCCGTGCCGGCGTAGTACACGTCCGTCAGGCTGTCGCAGCCGCTGAACGCATAACCGTCGATGCTGGTCACGCTGCCCGGGATCGTCACAGACGTCAGCGCGGTGCAACCACTGAATGCATCGCCGCCGATGCTGGTCACACCATCCGGAATTGTCACGGACGTCAGGCCGCTGCAGTCCCAGAACGCATGGTCGCCGATGCTGGTCACGCCCTGCTGCATGACGACGCGCTTGATGTACGTCCTGCAGCTGTACCACGGTGACCTGGAATCGTAGGTATAATCGGTCATCGCTCCCGTGCCGCTGATGGTCAGGGTACCGTCCGCCGTCAGCGTCCATGTGACGTTCTCGCCGCAGCTGCCGCTGTCGTAGATGTTGTCCTTGAAATGGACATTCATGCGATCCGGAATGGAATCACGGACATTGCTGACAACGCGATTCCATACTCGCCCCCAGTTATCATAATAGATGTCCGTCCAATTCGGGCAGGACGCGAGATCACCTTCATAGATATCGGTAATCCCGTCAGGGATATCTACGGATTTCAGATTGGTACAGCCCTCAAACATATCGAGAAAAAGTCTATTGCTCATGCTGTCCGGAAGGCTTACCGAGGTCAGTGCCGAGCAGTCCCGGAGCGCACCATGACCAATATATACTGTCGAAGGCGGCAGCACCACTCTTTTGGCGCCGGAGTTTTGCAGAAACGCACCGTTTCCAATAGAAATTACACCGTCCGGCACAATGATCTCCGCCAGATCGGTGCAGTCAGCAAACGCATAGCTGCCGATGGTTTTAATACCGCTGCCGATGATCAGGCAGCGGATACCACTGTCATAGATATCCTGATACCAAGGCGCTTTCCCATAAGCAAAATCTGCAATCCCTCCCTCGGTGCACCCTGTGCCCACGGTAATGATCAATGTACCGGCCTTTGTCAACTTCCACTGCGTATTGTTTCCTGAGGAATTGTCCCCACAAGTTCCGCTGGAAATCAGGTCGTTTTTATAGTATATCTGTGCAGCTGCAGGCAATACACTGCCGCTGCTGCCCCGCGATGCCGTCCAATCCGCCCTCGTACCATTGAAAAACACATTTTTCAGGGAGGTACAGTCATAAAATGTAGCGCCGCTGCCAAATTCCAGGCTGTTTCCCTCGAATACCACATCCGTCAAACCTGTACAGCACTCAAACGCACTGCCGTCGATGTTCGTCACGCTGGCAGGTATCAGTACCTGCGTCAAGCTATGGCAGGCGCGGAATGCGTTGAGACCAATATGGGTCAGGTTATTAGGCAGTGTAATACTTTGCAGACTGCTGCAGGCCCAGAATGCCGCCTCGCCGATAGGAGTCAGCGTGGATGGCAGTGATACGCTGCGCAGATTTTCGTAATAATGAAACGCGTTGTCAGAAATGGATTTGACTCCCTCGCCGATGACCACCTTTTTGATCTTGCTCTTGTACTGACTCCACGGCGCGCCAAACATATTTCCCTCGCCGCTGATGGTCAGGGTACCATCCGAGGTCAGCGTCCATTTCATCAGTTGGCTGTTGTTTAGTGTACCCCCACAGGTACCGCTGTCCACAACAGTATCTCTGCTGCTGATCGCCCAAGCGGTGTCCACTATGCCCAGCGGAAGGGCGCTGAGCAGCATGAGAACCGCCAACAGGATGGATAGGATACGTTTTTTCACAGAAACTCCCCTTTTCTTTCTGATCTCCGCCGGTATGTGCCGGCAGGTCATTACAACGATAGAATACACCTGTTTTTGTGCGATTTCAATAAGCTGGCTGCATAGTATCGAGGGTTTTTTGCAAAAAAGCGCAAAAAAGAGGACTGTCCGATGGACAGTCCTCTTTTTTATCAGAAGTGGCCGCTGCGGCCGGAGCCGCCTCCGCCGGACTCGCTGTGGGAGTCGTTCTTCTCCTTTTTGCGGCGGGTCTCGGTGGTGTGGGTGTAAATGTCCGAGCGCTCCGTCAGGTCCAGGCCCTCGGCGGTGACGTAGACATCCGCCTCCGCACCGCGGCGGACGGACTTCATCTTGCCCTTCAGCACCAGGCACACCGCCAGCGCCACGCCGCAGCCCACCAGCAGCGCCGGGAAGATCACCTTGCCCAGAGGCTTGCGCACCGCGTGGCCCTCCGACGCCTGCTGCATCATGTCGGCGCAGGTGGTCAGATAGGCATGGAAGCCGCCGTACCAGTCGTCATCGCCCAGATACTCCAAGAAGCTGCCCTCCAGCTGCTGCTGGGCATAGCTGCCGAGCATACTCTGGGCGTATCCGTCGCGGACATACAGGCTGTAGCTGCGGTCGTACATGCTCAGGAGCAGCAGCACGCCGTCGCGGCCATCGCCGATGCCGAAGTCGTAGTCGTTGTAGATGGTGTAGGCGGCCTCGTAGACGCCGTCGGCATACTGCTCGTAGTCGTAGATGGTGACCACGTACACCGCGCAGTCGTACTGCCAGGTGATCTGGTCGGCCAGAGATTCCAGCTGCTGGCGCTCGCCGTCGGTGAGCAGGCTCTCCGTGTCGTAGATCAGGGCGTCGCCGGGCTGGGTCTCCGCCCATGCGGGGACGGTCAGCGTCAGTGCTGCCAGCAGGGCCAGCAGGAATGTACAAGTTCTCTTTTTCATGGCGCCGCCTCCCTTATACCAACATCATGATGGCGGCGGTAATGGCCGCCACCGGCGCCGCCACGGCGGCGAAGATCGTCCAGAACCGGCCCATATCCGTGGGCAGGTCACCCACCAGTTTGCCGGTCTGGCCGTTCATGGCGAACAGGAAATCCTGTCCCTTCCACTTGGTGTGGAGCATCCAGACAGGCAGCAGGGCATAATGCACCTTGCCGCGCCGCAGCCGGATGTCCTGCCGCAGGGGGATGCAGCTGTCGTACTGCTCCGCCGTGCGGCGCAGGGCGCTCTCCAGCGAGGCGGCGCAGCGTCCGTCGGCGCGGTCATGGCTGTCCTCCACGCTGACATCGTACTTGTCGGCCAGGAAGCCGGGCAGGTACGCGGTGGAGAAGGGCTTCAGATCGGTGTAGTCATACGGCTCGATGGAGGCCATGTGGTCATCGGGCATCTTGCTGGATGCGTCCACGGGCACCTTTTCGAAGGAGATGGAGCCGCCTCGGTGAACGTCGTAGTGCTCCGTCTCCGTCACCTCATAGTCGGAGGTCTCGTACTCGTGGTGGATGAGGCCCTCGTAGTCCACAGTGCCCTCGGCCCGGCCGTCGAACATCCAGAAGGGGACATACACGCCCTGGATCTTCTCGATGTGGTTGCCGCTGGTAAACGCCTTGGGCAGCAGGGGCTTGCCCTTGTAGTGGTTCTTCAGGGCGGCCACGGCGTCCTCCTTGCTGAGCTTGAAGGGCAGGACGAAGTCCGGCTTCAGCGCGCCGCTGAACTGGCCCGGTACCACGGTGGGATTGCCGCAGTAGGGGCAGGACGTGGCGGCGGTAGAGGCGTCGCAGATCAGCTCCGCGCCGCAGGAGGGGCAGTTATAGGCCTTCATGCCGTCGGCCTCCGCGCCCCAGTCGCTGCTCAGGCCGGAGGTATCCCAGCCCTGGGACTCCATGTCCGCCATCTTCTGGCGGTTTGCCTCAGCTTTGGCCTCCGCCTTTTCGGACGCCGCTGCTGCGGCGGCTTCCTTATCGGCGTACAGCTTTTCAATGTCCGCCACCTCGTACTGCGCGCCGCAGTAGTCGCACTCCAGCTTGCCGGACGCGCCCACAAAGTGCAGCGGGCCGGTGCAGGCAGGGCATTTATAGTTGGTCACTTGGGATGCCATAATTTTCCTCCCTCTCACAGTCTGACCGGGGCGGCCTTACAGGGGCCGTCCGCAGTTCTGGCAGAACTTGCTGCCGTCATTTTCCAGCTTGGCGCCGCAGCTGGGGCAGAACGTGGGCCGGAAGCCGGTGTCCTGCCGGGGCGCATAGTCCTGACGAGGGGCGTAATCCTGATTGGGTGCAGACTGCTGATAGCCGCCCTTCCCGGGGACGCCCAGGTAGACGGAGCTGTCGAAGCCCAGGATCATGGTGAACACGGAGGGCAGGAAGATCAGGCCCACCGCGAAGCCGCCGCTCTTGCCGAAGGCCTTGGCCAGCTTGATACAGGTCTGGATGCCCAGGACGATGTTGTAGATGGGGATCAGCAGCATCAAAAAGCGCCAGCCGCTGCCCCAGGTGATCTCGAAGAGGGTATAGACGTTGTAGAAGGGTACGATGGAGGCCCAGCCGGGCTTACCCGCCTTCTTGAACAGCAGCCAGCAGGCCACGATGCCCGCCGCGCCCAGCAGCAGGGAGAGGAAGCTGGCGAAGGGGCTGGGGGCCATCTGGTACTCATAATAATAGTAATCGATGAACTGCATGGTCTTCTCCTTTCACATGTCACACGGTGTCAGGGACGGGGATTGCCGCAGCTGGGGCAGAACTTGCCCTTGTTGACGCTGCCGCAGGAGCAGGTCCACTCGTCGGCAGGTCTGGGCTTGCCGCACTCGCCGCAGAATTTGCCGGTGTTCACCGCGCCGCAGGAGCACTTCCACTCCCCGGCGGGGGCGGGCTTGGGTGCGCCGCACTCGCCGCAGAACTTGCCGGTGTTGCCGGTGTGTCCGCAGGCGCAGGTCCAGCCGCCTGCCGCGGGAGCGGCCTGCTGCATCTGCTGTTGCTGCTGCATCTGCTGCTGACCCATGGCGTACAGGTCCTGTGCATTCATGCCGCCGGCCTGACCCGCCATGTTCATGCCCATGAACGCCATGGCCGCGCCGCCCTTGTTGGCCGCCGCCATCTTCATGGCGTCGCCCTGGCTGCCTGCAAGGTGCGCCGCCGCACGGGTGGGGTCCATGAAGGCCGCGTTGCGCTGCAGTTCCTTGAGCATCTTCTCGTCTTCTTCATCGGCGGTAACGCTGGACACGCCGAAGGACACGATCTCGATGCCCCGCAGGTCGCGCCACTTCTTGCTCAGCACCTCGTTGAGGGCGTCGGCCAGCTCCATGGTGTGGCCGGGCAGCTGGGAGTAACGGATGCCGGTCTCGCCGATCTTGGCGAAGGCGGGCTGGAGGGCCGTCAGCAGCTCGGTCTTGAGCTGGCTGTCCAGCCGGTCGCGGGTGTAGTCCTCGCTGACGTTGCCGCAGACGTTGGTGTAGAACAGCATGGGGTTGGAGACGCGGTAGCTGTACTCGCCGAAGCAGCGGATGCCCACGTCGATGTCGATGCCGGCCCGCTGGTCCACCACGCGGAAGGGCACGGGGCTGGGCGTGCCGTACTTATTGCCGATAAGCTCCTTGGTGTTGAAATAGTAGATGCGCTGATCCTTGGGGGCCTCGCCGCCGAAGGTGAAGCGGTTGGCCATGGTGCCGAACATGTTCTTCAGGCCCTGGCCCAGACTGCCGCAGAACAGGGACGGCTCCGAGGACATGTCGTAGGTATACTCGCCGGTCTCGGCGCACATGTCCACGATCTTGCCCTGGTCCACGATGAGCATGCACTGGCCGTCCGCCACCGCGATGACGGAGCCGTCGGTGATGACGTTGTCATCGCCGTGACGGTTGCTGGAGCGTCGGGTGGTCTTTTTCTGTCCCTTTACCGCCAGCACATTCTCGGTAATGGCGTCACAATAAAAATATTCCTTCCACTGGTCAGCCAGCGTACCGCCGGCCGCGCCCATCGCCGCTCTGATAAGTCCCATAGTCTTTCTCCTTTTTCTGCAATTTGGGGGCGCTCCCCTGTTTCGCCCCGTTGGGTGCTTTTAGCATACCATAAAGCGTGTGCTTATGCAATCGCGGCGCGGTAAAAAAAACACCGCCGATCCCTGAGAGGACCGGCGGTGTGCCGCATCATGTGATGTCCGTCATGTCAAAGAGCCGCGTCTTGCCCTGCCGGAAGCGGTCGTAGGCCGTCAGGGCGTAGAAGCCCTGCTCCGTGGCCATGCCATCCGGCTTCGTCTGCCGGGCGCTGTGGCGAAAACCGCCGCCGGTGCAGGCAAAGGCACACAGGCCGTCCAGCGGGGACGCGCCGTCCTTCAGGAAGCGCTCATCCGATGCGGGGTCGATGCCCAACGCCGTCAGGGCCACGATCACCTGCGCACAGGACTCGCTGTTGCTCTCGCCCCAGCTCATGAAGCCGCCATCGGCCTGCTGGGCATCGGACAGATAGGTCAGCGCCGCGTCAACTGCGGTCTTGACTTCAGCATCTTCCTGATAAGATGCCAGAGCCGTCAAAGCCATGGCGGTCATGTCCACGTCGGAAACGTCGCCCATCAGAGTCCAGCCGCCATCGGCGCACTGGGCGGACAGGATCTCCGCCACCAGGCCTTCGCGGGTGGTCTGCTCCTCGCCGTCGGCGCACTGCGGGATATCGTAAGCCCCGCAGTCCAGAGCGATCAGCGCCCAGATGGGGCCGTTGAGACCCTGGGCACGGACGAAGGTCATATCGCTCAGACCCGCCGTCAGGTCCACGCCCGCCACGTTGGCGGCATCGCAGCCTGCGGCCGTCAGGCCCAGGATGGTGCGGGAATTCTCGGTGGATTTTGCGTGGTGCAGCCGCACGGAGCCCGCCTGCTGCACGTAATCCTCCACGCTCCGCTCGTAGCTTCGGGCCGCCGTGTCGCTGAGCAGCCCCGCGCGGCTCAGGCCGATCACCGCCCACTCACCGCCGATGGAGCCCGCCGTGGGGGCGCCCTGCGTCTGGAGATAGGCCCCCGTCTCGCGGCAGGCCGTCTGCCACGGGGCCTCCGGCACAGGCTGCGCGCCGCAGGCGGGCAGCAGCACCAGCACTGCCAGCAGCAGGGCCGCTATACTCTGTTTCATCCGATCCCCTCCTTACAGGAATTCCACGTATTTCAGGCGCAGGCGCTGCCTTAGCCCCGCGTTGTGCCAGGTACGCCGCCAGATCTCGTCCTTCAGGCGCAGTACCCGACGGCGCTGCTCCTCCGTCATGGGCCGGCCCCGGAAGCGGGCCTCCTGCCACAGTCGGGCCGCCTGCAGGTAGTCCTCCCGCAGGTCCTGATCCATATAGGCCACATAGTCCTCCGGCGGGCAGTTCCGCGCCGCCATGCCCCGGGCACGGAGCACATCCATCGTATAGCGGAAGATGGCGTCGATGGCGGCCGCCGCGTCCGCGCCGAAAAACGACGCTTTCCGCTGCCGTGTCCGCCGCCGCTCCCGCAGGATACGGCCCAGCAGCACCGCCGCCAGTACCACGGCCAGTGATACCAGCAGCACCAGCAGTACAGTCATGCCATGCTTCAGCCAGAGCTCCCGCAGTGCCTCTGTCACGGGGTCCCGGGCGTCGGTGTCGTCCGGCTGCTCCGGTGTGTCCTCCAGCGGGGCCTGACCCACCAGACCGGAGATGCTCTGGTACTGCTCCGCCTTTTCCATGGCGGAGAAATAGGGAGGCGTGACCTCAAAGGGCAGCCAGCCAAGGCCATCCTGATAGTACTCCACCCATGCGTGGGCACGGCTGCCGTCCACCGGCAGCGTCTGGCCCGCGGTCATATGGGCTGCATCGTCCTTTGTTACCAGAAAGCCCTCCACATAGCGGGCGGGGATGCCGTAATAGCGGAACATCAGGGCCGCCGCCGTGGCGTAGTGGACATCGTAACCGGTCTGGGTGCCGTCCAGAAACGTCAGGGCGAAATCGCCGCCGGTAATGGGAAGAACATTCTCCTCATAGGTGATGTAGGTGGTCAGATAGAACAGGATGTTCTGCTTGGCCCGCCGGTAATCGAAGTGTACCTGCCCCGCGTCCTTCTCATAGCCGCCCAGCTTCTCCTCCAGAAAACCGCGGATATCATCAGGGATGTCCGTATAGTGGTCGTAGACGAAGCGGTTATAGGCCGCCTCTGTATTCAGAAAGGCATCGGTCTGCTCCGTCTCCTCCAGCAGTGCCGCAGCAAGCCGCTGGTACTGGGTGATGATATTGTCGCTGGCGTGGAAGCTGTACGTCCGCTGCCCCCGCAGGCCGCTTGCCAGCAGGGTGCGGTCGCCGATCTGCGCCGCATCCAGCACATCGCTGTCCGCCAGCAGCTCATAGGGCGCATAGAGATACTTCCCCGACGCGCCGACGTTCTGCACCGTCACGGTGTTGTCATAGCCCAGCACGTCCGACACACCGGCCTGCGCCGCTGTGGTCAGCTGGCTCTGGGCGTAAAATCCGTCCTGATGCAGCCAGTAAAAGGTATCCGCGTCCTCACTGAGGGTCTTACTGTCCAGCGTGCTCCAGCGGCTGTTGGCATACGTCTCGCCCACGAAGCCCCGGAGGTAGTAGGACGTGGGCTGGGTCATGGTGATCTCCAGCATGGTGTCCTCGGAGATCTGCCGGGGGCCGACTTTGGTCATATCGCCCTCCGGAAGTCCCGCGTTGCTGCCGTAGCGCAGGATATCCGCCTGTGCCGCTGTCCAGCGGGCGGCGGTATCCACGGCGGCAGGGTGGGCGGCGTCGCCGTTCCAGCAGCCCAGCGCCGTGACGCAGGCCAGCAGCAGCGCCGCAGGACGCAGCCACGCCCGCAGCGGGGCGGAGGACGCGTGCCGTCCGCCGAAGCGCACGGCGTAGAGCAAAAGCAGCGTCAAAGCCGCCAGCAGCAGCCACCATACGGCGGTCAGGGGCGCAAACAGCACCGCCGCCGCAGCCAGTACCAGCGCCATGGGCCAGAAGCGCAGGTCGCTGGGGCGGCGCACGCAGGCCATGCACCACAGGCCGCAGACCACGCCCAGCAGGCACAGTACCGCCGTCAGGCCCGCGGCGCCGTCGTCCTGCGCCAGAAAGCTGGTGTAATTGCGGGCGTGGAGCTGCTGCCACGTCTGCACCGCCGCGTCCAGCAGCTGGGCAAGACCGTTGGTCACAGTACCCGGCAGTGCCAGCACCGTCAGCAGGCAGCCCGCCATCCATGCTGCGTCAGGCAGCCACGAGAGGCGCGTGTCTTCCGTCAGACACACGGTGGCCGCCGCTAAAACGCCCAGCAGCACCGGCCACAGGGGCGATACCGGCAGGGAAAGCAGCGTGATGAGCAGGGTCATGAGCCCCGCCGTCAGAAGGGATGCGGTCAGAAGTCCGCCGAAGCGGGCGCCATTAAAGCGCAAGATAGATCCCCTCCTTACTTCGCAGCATGGCGGCCGAGACCGCCACGTGGGTCACGGGCGTACCGGAGGCGGTGGTCAGGTCCTCCGGCTCCGACCGCAGAGACAGCACCGCCGCGTGGGCGTAGTCCAGTCCCTGCGTCTCCGCCAGACGCCGTGTCACCGTCCGGGTGTCCGGCTCCGTCTCCGCCGACAGCAGGCCGGACAGGGCCTGCGTCAGCTCCTCCGTGTCGCCGATGGCACATAGCCGCGGCTCCATGGTCTCACGGTCCAGCCATGCCGCCTGATGGGGCAGTCCCGCCTCGCACAGCGCGGCGGACACGGAGACCACTGCTTCGCCCAATGCCTCCCGCTCAGCGGCGGAGGGCGCGGTGTCGGCACTGTTGTCCAGCACCAGCAGAATGGCGTTGTTTACCGGAAGACCCAGCTGGCGCACCAGCAGGTGATCCGTCTTTTCCGACAGCTTCCAGTGAATGTTTTTGATCCGGTCGCCGGGCAGGTATTCCCGCAGGGCGAATGTCTCGCTGGGATCATTGCCGGGATGATACATGGAGTATTCGCTGCTGTCCATGTCGGGGCTCCGGCGCTCCGACACCGTCAGCTCCACCGGCCAGACATCCGGCAGCACCAGAGACGGGGCTGTCAGCCCCACCGGCTTCTTCGCCCCCACAAGGCCGAACATGTCGTAGACCCGCAGGGCCGTCAGCGTCAGCTCCAGCTTGCCGCAGTGCCGGGGCCGGAGGGTGCATACCGTCTGGGCCTTGGCGTGCCCTGCCGCAGGGAGGCAGGCTGCGGCATGCGTCACCTCGCCGGTCAGCAGATTCCGGCATTGGACGTCTGCCTGCACCCGCAGGCAGCTGAGAAGGCCGCTGTTTGCCACCGTTACCGTTACCGGCAGTTCCTCCCCCTTGCGGCAGGAGACAGCGGCGGACAGTTGGGCCGTCAGGCGCTTGCGCAGGGCGCAGGCCGCGGCGATCTCCGCCGCGGCGCAGAGCGCCGAGGCCAGCAGGATGCCGCCGGCCATATTGCCCACGCCCCGTGCCCACGCTGCCAGCCACAGCAACAGCCATACAATAAAAACGATCCGATTTTTCGCCATCGCTCAGATGTGGTCGGGCCGCGGAACCTGCTGCACCACCTCTGCCAGCACGTCTTTGGCGGTGGTCTCGGCGATCCTGGCCTTGGGCGACAGGATGAGACGGTGGGCGCACACGTCGGCAAAGACGGCGGCCACATCATCGGGCAGCACGTAGTCACGGCCCGCCATGTAGGCGCGGCTCCTGCTGATGCGGCACACCGCCAGAGCGCCGCGAGGGCTGACGCCCAGCACCGTCAGCGGGTGGCTGCGGCTGGCCTCCGCCAGGCTGGTGACATACTCCAGCAGGGCGTCCGCCATGTGGACTGACTGGGCTTCCTTCTGCATAGCCAGCACCTCCGCGCAGGAGGACACGGTGGCCACCGCCTCCAGCGGGTCGCCGGTCTGGCGGTCACGGAGGATGTTCACTTGACTTGCAAAATCGGGATATCCCATCTCCAGCCGCACCATGAAGCGGTCCAGCTGGGCTTGAGGCAGCAGCTGCGTACCGGCAGAGCCTACCGGGTTCTGGGTGGCGATGACCACGAAGGGGTCCGGCAGCTTGTGGGTCTGGCCGTCCACGGTGACCTGACGCTCCTCCATCACCTCCAGCAGCGCCGACTGGGTCTTGCTGGAGGTGCGGTTGATCTCATCGGCCAGCAGCAGGTTGGTCATCACCGCGCCGGGCTGATAGGCAAAGCTGCCGCTCTCCTTATGGTACATGGAGAAACCCACGATGTCCGAGGGCAGCACGTCCGGCGTGAACTGGATACGCCCATACCGGAGACCCAGCGCACGGCTGAAGGCCAGTGCGGTGGTGGTCTTTCCGGTGCCGGGCACGTCGTCCAGCAGCACATGGCCGCGGGAGAGGACCGTCATCATGATCTTTTCCAGCACATCGTCCTTACCGGCGATGACCTTTTTCACTTCATGCAGGATCTTTTCTACGCTGGTATTCATCTGCTTTTCTCCTCTTACCATTCTTTATAGTAGTTGCCGCTGGAAACGCCGTAATTGCCGTTGGCGCTGGAATAGCCGCCGATGTCCTTGCCCATGGCCAGCGTGTACCGCACGCGGATGACGCTGCCGTCCTGCGGCTTGCAGACGTTCATGCCGTAGCCGGGATAGCTGCCGTTATAGGAATACATCCAGCCCGACCAGCGGTAGAAGTCAAATTCACCAAGACTGTCCATGGAGAAGGGTTGGGGATCCAGCCCCGCACCGTTCTCGTCCATGCCGTCGGCCATGATCAGCTCCATCAGTTCGGAATCGATGAAAAAGCCGCTGCAAATGCCGCTGCGCTGGATGGCGGACAGATAACTGCCGCTGCCGCTGACGGTGTAGCCGTTCTCCGTCAGCACCTGCTGCACCACGGTCCATGCGTCCGTGCCGCCGGGGACCGTCACCTCCGTGGGCGCCACCAGATAGCCGAGGCCCACGGTGGTGGCCTCCACGCTGACGGTAACGGTGATGTCGCCGTTTTCATAGTAGACCGTCCAGCTGCGGGTGGCGGAATAGCCGTCGCCATCGGTGGCGGTGATGGTGATGGTATTGGCCCCCTCGTTGGAGAGGTAGGCGGTGTAACCGAACTGGTAGCCGGACTGGCTGATGGGTGCGGACACCACCGTGCCGTTCACCGACACGGTGTAGTTGTTGGCGTAGAGCTGCTGGCCGTTGCAGCTGCGGCCATCCACCAGCACGATGAGGTCGGGCGTTTTCATGGTCAGACCGTTGGTCAGACCGATAACGGTGCCGTCCGCCTCCACCTGGGCGATGATGGTGGGCTGGCGGTCCTCCGGAGTACCCTCCGCGCCGCGCTGGAAGTGCAGCTGGTATTTATAGGTCTTGCTCCGGCCCGTGGAATCCTTGTAGTCGATGTACAGCTGCCGGTCCTCACGGCCCATCTGCACGGTATACCAGCCGTCACTCTCCTTTGTTAGAGAAGTGGTCCCGGTGCTGTCACTGACACGGACGCGGTCGATGGACTCTTTACCGGTGCTCTGGATCAGCTGGAGCCAAAAACGATACCGTTCGCTGTCCACTGTCACCTTTTCAAAGGAAGCAGAACTCTGTGCCGTATTGTCGTCAATGACGGTATCGGAAATACTGGTTTTGATCCGGAACGCGCTGGCGTTGTAGATGATGGTATAGGTCACATCGGCGGTGGAGGACTGATAGCTTGCCTTGACGCGGATGCGGTTCTCGCCGGAGTTCAGGTCGGCGGTGTAGCTGCCGCCGCTGCCGGCGAGGGTCCTGCCGTTGAGCTCCACGGACTGCACCGGATAGGTGCTGCCGTCCCGCTCGGCGCAGGCGGTAAAGGTCAGCGCGCCCTCCGACACGGTGCCAAGCTCGCCCAACTGCCGCCCGTCCGAGGTGCGCTTCGCCACGATGATAAGCTCCCCGGGCTGGGCGTAGCAGACGGTGTAGCTGCGGGTGGCGCGGACGGTGCCGCCGTCCTCCCGATAGTCCGCGCTGACAACGATGGTATTGGCTCCCGCCGCCAGATGCACCGTCACGGAGGTGGTCTGTGCGGCATAGCGCAGCTCCCTGCCGTTGACGGTGACGGCGAGGCCGATGGGCTCCCGCTGCGGCTGGTGGGTGATGGTAAAGGGATAGGTCTCCTCCGTCGTGGTCTCGCCGTCGATGATGCTGGTGGTAAAATACAGCGCGGCATCCGGTGCCTCCGGTACGGTAACGTCCCCCGGCGCGGCGTGGTCCGGTGTCTGTCCGCCGGAGCCGCCGCCGTTATCCGCGATGTCCAGCAGGTCGCCGATGCCGTCCCGCCCGTCCGAGGACGCGGTGTCGCTGTCCACGGGGGGCGCGTCCGGCGTGGGGGTATCGTCAGGCTGCGAGCTTTCCGGTGCGTCCGGCTGATCCGGCGGCGTCTCGTCCTCAGGGACCTCCGCGTCGTTGGCGCTGTCCATGGCCGTCACGCGGTCGCCGTCGTACAGCACCTCCCCGGGTGAGTACAGCATGCGGGATGCCGCCCGGGCATCCTCCCGTGGGGCATGGCCGGTCTGAAGCCGCGTCACGCACAGCACCGCCGCCATACACAGCAGTATGGCCATGGCGGTCTGCATCACGCCTCCCAGTCTCTTTTTCACGCTTCACGCTCCTTCTGCAACCGCCGCAGGAGGGGAGCGGCACGAGACCTCCCCCTCCTGCGGGACTTACGCTTTGTTTTTCTTTTCGGTGCGCCGCACCGCCGCCAGCCAGCGGAGGATCAACGCGATCGCCGCCGCAGACGCCAGGATGCCGCCACCCAGCCACACAAGGCTCCAGTCAAAGGGCTGCGCCTGCTCCGGCCGGGTCTGGTCTGTGGGCTGCATCCGGTCCGCAGGCTTCACGCCGTCGGACATTGTCTCGTCGGCGGAGGGTGTTTCCCCGCCGTTCTCCGCGCTCTGGGCCAGCAGCTGCCGGTACTGGGCGGCGGCAGTCTCCATCTGCTGCACCAGCCTGGCGTCCACCAGCTGCTTCTGCTCCGCCGTCAGGGCGTCGTAGGCCTCCTGAGCCTTGCGGATGGCATCGCCGCTGTCTGCCGTCACCGTGCCGATGGCAGAGATGAGGCTCTCCGCCGCCTTGGCCGCGGCGTAATTGCTCTCGTAGGTGCGGTAGGCCGTCTCGCCCTCCTGCAGCGATGCGTAGTTGGGCACCAGCGCCTTCTGCGATGCCGTCAGGGCGTTGTAGGCCGTGCGGGCACGCTGCAGGCGGGTCTTGGCTGCAGCCGCCTCGGTGGGGGGCATGACGGGTTTGACTGTGCCGATGGAGGAGATCAGCACCTCCACGCTGCCGCCGCAGTAGTGGTCCAGCGCCTTGGCCGCGCTGTCCCGATCCACGCTGCGCTCCAACTCCTGCCGGACACTGTCTGCCAGACGCTCCAGCCGCTGGGCCACGTCGGCGTAGGACGCTTTGTCGTTCTTCAGCCAGGTGTCCAGCTGCTCCGACGCCCTGGTGTAGACCGCCAGCAGCAGCTGGGCGCGGCTGACGCCCGCCACCTGCTCCGCAGGCAGCAGCGCCAGCTGCTCCCGGGTCAGGCCCTTTACGGCCTCCGATGTCTGGGTCAGCACCTCCGACGCTTTGTGCAGCTGGCCCAGTGTGGTCGTACCCTCGGTGAAGGCCAGCTTGTCCAGCAGCAGCCGGGCCACCCCTGCGGCGTAGCCGTTGAGGGCGGCGGTCATGCCCGATGCGTCGGCGCAATCGCCCAGACGGCTGCGGATATCCGCCGCCAGACGGCCGATGCCGGACTTCACGGCGGTGTATTTCGCCTTGTCGGCGCTCTCCCACTGCCGCAGCAGGTCCAAATTCTGTTCGTAGGCCGTTACCAGCACCTGCGCATCGGTAATGGCCCTGCCGTTGACCACCAGCCGCTTCTGGGCGGCGGTGAGGGCGTCATAGACCTGACGCACCTCCGGCAGCGCGGCGGCCAGCTCCCGCATAGCCGCGCCGGACTTCACCCGCGCCGCGATCAGCAGGTCCGCCACACCGGCAGGGAACCGCGCCAGCACCGCGTCCGTATCCACGGAGTTGGCGCACTCCTCGATGGCCGCTTTCTCTTTTTCATACAGCTCCGCCAGCGGCCGGGCGATGTCCCGATACCGTCTGGCGTCGTTATAGAGCCTCGTCAGCTGCTTCTGGGCGGCTTCCTTTGCTGCCGCCAGCAGGTCGTCCGCGCTCATGCGCGCCAGCATCTTTTCATAGGCGGCAGTCATTTCTGCTGTGGTCTTGGCGGTGCGGATGGTCTCCGCCGTCTCGGCCAGCAGCCTTTCGATCTCCTGGCATTGGGCCACGGTGGCGATAGGCTTGATCTCCCGCTCATAGCGGTCGTTCAGATAGCTGACCACCTCTTCGCGGCTCTGCTGCTCCAGAAGCTGCCAGTCAAACAGCGGATAGCCGCCGTTGACGCCGCCGATGCTGTCCACCAGTCCCTCAAACAGCGTATCCGCCGTCAGCACCGCGCTCTCCTTCACGCTGTCGCCCTGACTGCACTTCCAGCCCATGACGTAGCGGCACGCGCCCCTGCGCACCGTCAGTCCCGTGTAGTACCGGCCGTCCAGCGGGTAGCCCGCCAGCGCGCCCACCCGAACGGTGGCCGTGCCCACCAGCAGGCCGCCTGCGTTGTAGCAGTTCTCCAGCGTCAGGCCCCGGCAGCCGTACTGAGCGTTGGCGGAGTATTCGCCGCGCTCGCCGCCCAGAATGCCGCCCACGATGGTGCTGCCCGCCACGCTGCCGGTGTTGTAGCAGCTGCGAACCGTTACGGTCCCCGCCGCGGCAAGTCCCAGGACGCCGCCGGTGCCGCCCTTGTTCAGCAGCACCGCCGCAGTATCGTTGGACACCGCGCCCTGATTGGCGCACTGGGACAGCGTCACCTCCGTGCCGCTGCTGCCCGCGCTTCCCACGATGCCGCCCACGCCTGCGGCGCGGCCTGCGTAGACCTCGCCGGCGTTGACGCAGCGCTCCAGTCGTGCGCCGGCGCTGATAAAGCCCACGATGCCGGCCTGCCCGCCGTCGCCGCCGGAGCCGCCCAGATAGCAGGCGCCGGGCGCGAAGGCAGTGTAGACCCGCCCCTCGCTGCGGCAGTCGGTGAGCGTGTGGCTGCCGCTGCCGCTGAGGCGGCCCACCAGACCGCCCACGGCGGCGCGCTGCGCCTTCTGGTCGTTGGCAAAGGACACGGAGACATCCACCTGCGACACGCAGTTACTGATGGTGACGCCGATGCCCTCGCCGCTGCCCAGCAGGCCGCCGATGAGGTAGCCCGCCGTGTCGCCGTCGTAGGAACGGACGCCGGTGAGCTCGATGCTGCCCCGCACCGTCAGGTTCCGGATCACCGCGTCCTGCGCCACGCCGAACAGGCCCAGCTTCTGCCGCCCGCCCAACGAAGTGATGTACAGGCCGGACACGGTGTGTCCCCGGCCGTCAAAGGTGCCGGTATAGGGCCGCTGGCTGCCGCTGCTGCGCGTGCCGATCACCGGCCACTGGCAATAGCCCAGATCTACGTCCGCCGTCAGCACGGCGCTGAATCCGCCGCTCTCCGTCTGGTTGTTCACCGCATAGGCCAGCCACGCCAGCTCCTGCGCCGTGCCGATCTGGTAGGGATCGGCCTCTGTTCCGCTGCCGTGGGGCCGGCTGGCGGTGATGCCGTCCCAGCCGTTTTCCGCCCGGGAGGACTCCAGCAGCTTCTTCAGCTTGCCGGCGGCGGCGGTGTACGCCTGCTCGATGGCGGCAAGGCCCTCCTTCCGGGCCTGCTGGATGGCGGTATAGTCGGTAAGGCTGTCCAGCTCCACCGCAGCGGCCTCCCGGATGGATGTCACGCCCCGCTCCAGCGCCTGGGTCAGCAGCTGCCGCCGTGTCTCGTCGAAACCGCTGATGTCGTCCAGCTGCGCCGTCAGGGCCGCGATGCGCTGCTGCGCCAGATCATCCAGAGCCTGCCGCGCCTCATCGCGTGTCTTTTGCAGGGCTGCGGCTGCCGCCGCGTCCATGTCCGGCGCAGTATCACCCTCCGTGAAGCCTGCGGTCAGGTCCGCCAGCGCCTTGCGGGCGTCGGCGTAGATGGCGTCCACCTCCTCCACGGAGGAGGCGCTGTCCAACTTGGCCCGCCAGCTCTCATAGGCGGCCAGCGCCGCGGCCATATCGTCCTGCGTATAGTTCCTGTTGTAGACGTAGGTATTGTAGAGGTCCTGCTGCCGCTTGGCCTGATAGGTGGTGATTCTGGTCAGCAGGCCGTTGTCGCCCAGATATTTCAGTCGGATATTGCTGATGTCCGCGATGGTAGCGGCGCCGGCGATCTCCGTCTCCGCCGCCGCCAGCAGGGCATCCGCCTCCGCCTGCTCCGCCGCCGCGTACACGCGGTTTCCGGCGTAAGCGCGCAGGTCCTCCAGCAGCTGTTGGCCGCTGGCATCCGTGCCGGTGAGGACGGCGTCCAGCTGCTCCTGACACTCCCGCAGCAGCGTCTCCGTCTCGCCGCTGTCTGCGGCGGACTCGATGCGCTCCAGATAGGACAGGATCACGCCGTTATAGAGGATACTCTGGTCCCTGCCGTAGGCGGCGTAGCCCTCATCGCCGGCCTCGGGCCGGATGAGCTTCGCCAGCAGCGTCACCGCAGCGCTGACCTTGTCCCAGCGGTCACCGCCGGTGATGTCATAGGCCGGTGTCACCGTGGACACCCGCGCCGCGTCGTGGCTGGCGGTGACCGCCATGTCCACCACGCCCCACAGCGTGTTGCCGGAGGCGCTCTGCACATGGCTGAGAACGCCGCCGTGCCACTCACCCACGATGCCGCCCACGCCCTGAGACGTGGTGCCGCCGTTGTCCGTCACCGTGCCGGTGTTGTAGGCGCAGGACAGGGTGCAGGGGCCGGTGAGGCCCGTATCATCGGCGGTGTCGATGTATCCCACGATCCCGCCTGCGCCGTAGCCCAGAGCGGGGGAGCCATCGGCGGTGACATCGGCGTAGCTTCCCACGTTCCGGATGGTCACGTCCAGCACGTTTCCGGAGATGTAGTCCGCCCCGCAGACCCAGCCCACGACGCCGCCCACGCGGCTCTCGCCGTCCACAGCGCCCTGATTCTCGCACAGGCGCACCTGGGCGTAGTCCGTCAGCAGGCCCACGATGCCGCCCACGCCGCGGCTGCCGGTGACGGCGCCGTAGTTGGTGCAGTAGCGGATGACGGCTCCCTTCTGGGCCACGCCCGCGATACCGCCGATGTAGTTGATGTTCCTGCGGCCGCCCACGGCGCCGTAGCTGCCGCAGCTGTCCACCACGGCCTGCGCCGACGCCTTGCCCACGATGCCCCCGGCCACCGCGCTGTAACTGGTGCGGTCGTTGGTGACGTACACCGTGGAGAAGCACTGAAAGATAATGCCCATACTGTATCCGGCGATGCCGCCCGCACCCACGCTGGAGATCTTGTTGCCCTGAGCGGCGGTGATGGCGATGGTGCCCGCCGTACACAGGCGCTGCACCGTGCCGGACATGCCGATGACGCCGAACAGTCCGGCGTAGGCGGCGCTCTCCGCCCGCAGGCCGTGGACGACGCTGTTGCCGCCGTCAAACGTCCCCTGATAGCTCTTGCCGCCGGTGCTGCCGATGGGCGTCCAGACATAGCCGTTCAGGTCGATGTCCGAGGCCAGACGGGCACACAGCGTCCGCTGGCCGCCGTTGACCTGGTCTGCGAACCACGCCAGCTCCGCGGCAGTGGTAATGCGATAGGGGTCCTCCGCCGTGCCGCTGCCCTCCGCAGGCCGGGTACGGGACGTGCCGTCCCACTTGTCCCCCTGCGGCACGCGATTATCCGCCACGGTGGGATCCACGCCCTCCGCCGTCTGTTGGGCGGAGGCCGCGAAGGCATCCTCCAGCGTCTGAGCGTCCGCCGTGGTATGGCAGTCTTTCAGCGCTGTCAGCGCCGTGGTCAGCTGCCGGACCAGCGTCTGGCGGGCTGTGTCCAGCTGTTCCCGCCCCTCTGCCGTGCGCTTCAGCCACACGCCGCGGCTGGCCTCGGCAAAGGCGGATGCCTTGTCCTCGATCTGCTGTAAATATGTCTCATACGTTGTCTGGAGCCGCTGGATCACCGCCTGCCGTTCCTGTTCCGACAGGGTGGTGTAGGTCTGGGCCTTGACGGGCACCTCCGCCATGGCCGCGGCCAGCACCGTCAGCAGCGGCAGCTCCTCTGCCGACACAGCTGCGTCCACAGCGGCCAGCGCGCCCTGATAGAGCTTGGTCAACGCCGCCCAGCTCTCCGGCTCATAGGCCGTCTCGCTGTATTGGCTCCATAGCTGGGCCAACTGGGTGCGCAGCGTCTCCTTCTCCTGCTCTATTGCGGCAGACGGCGTCTGGGGCTGGGTCAGCTCCCAGCGCAGCATGGGCCAGCCGCCATTCTCCGCCGTCAGCAGAAAGCCGTTGGCATCGTCCTCCGCCGCGCCCTCATTCAAAGCCGCCAGCACCGCGGCGGCATCCATCTCCTCGAACCGCCCACCGGCAGGGACAGCGTCCGTTCCGAACGCCTTGCCCGACCAGAACAGCGCCTTGCTCTCCGCGCTGAACGTACCTTCACCGCACAGTGCGCCGGCCTTCTCCGCGCTGACGGTCCGCAGCTCGCCCCAGTTTTCCGGTGCTGCCGCGTCCTCTGCGGCAGGCCGCAGGGCGGCATAGCCGTACGACGCGGTGCAGTCCGCCTGCTCCGCGATCTGTCCCACAAAACCGCCGGCGCACAGGCCACCCAGCACATCGCCGTACCGGTAGCACCGCGTCAGCGTCATGCTGCCGCCGTCGAGGCTGCCCACAAGGCCGCCGGCCGCGGCGCTGTCCAGCGCCTTTACCACGCCGGCGCCGGCGCAGCCCGTCATGGTCAGCGTACCGCCGGTGACGCGGCCCACAAAGCCGCCCACGCTGCCGCCGGACACCTCCGACTGCACCGCCGCCTCACTGCGGCAGCCGCCGATAGCCGTGTCGCCGGAAACCGTACCGGCCAGTGCGCCCAGGCTTCGGACACCGCTGTCCTCCGCCGCGGTCAGTTCGCCCCGCAGACGGAGGTCTTTTACCGCCGCGCCGTCCAGCTCTCCGAATAGGCCCCATGCCCCGACCGGTCCACCGGCCGAGGCATGAAGATCTATGGTGATGATATGGTGGGCGCCGTCGAAGCTGCCGGTGAATGTCCTGCCGTAGGGCTCGTCCACCGTGATGTCCGCTTCCAGACGGTAATTCCCGTCCGGCGCCATGGCGGCAAACTCCGCCGCCGTGGTGATAACTGCCGCCTGCGCCTCCGCCTCCGCCTCCGGTGAGACCGCCTGCGCCGTCACCGGCAGCAGGCTCGCCGTCATGACAAAGGCCAGCAGCAGGGCTGTGATCCGTTTTCTCATCTGCACCCTCATTCTATTTCCGCGGTTACTGCCACTTGGCGTACAGCGTCATGCTCTTTTCCACCGTGTCGCTGTCGAAGCTCCAGAGCTTGGTGCAGGCCTGATCCGCGAACCAGCCGCCGAAGGCCGCCCCCTCCTTCACAGGCAGCATGGGAGGCGTCAGCTTTTCGCCGCGGCGCACCTTGCGGCTGTCGATGGCGGTGCCGCCGAAGGTCTCAAACCTCACGGTCCGGCGGCGCAGCAGCAGGAACAGCACCAGCAGGAGCAGCAGCGCGCCCAGCGCGATCCACACCCACACCGGCACCTGACCGCCGCCGTTTTCGTCCACCGGCGCGATGGCCGTGCCGTCCGTCCATCTGGCGTACAGCGTCATGCTGGCCGTCACCGTGTCGCGGTCAAAGTCCCAGGGCCGGGTCATGTCGAAATCGGTATACCAGCCCTCCAGCACAAAGCCCTCCTTGGTGGGGTCCTCGGGCCGGGTCACGTATTGGCCCCGCTTGACCACCTGCTCCGGCACGAAAGAGCCGCCGTTGCTCTCGAATTTCACGGTGCAGTCATCCGTTACCACCACGGTGACGTCCCGGGCCTCGGCGGCATAGCTGTCCATACCGTCGGCGGTGGACACCAGATTCTCCGTGTTCCGGATGACGGAGGAGCCGGAGGTCCCGATGACCTTCAGCTGGAACGTGCCGATCATGGTGTCGGCATCCCAGTCCTCGCCGCCGCCGAAGGACACGAAGTTCATGTAGAACGCCCGCAGGCCGCCGCGCAGGGAGATGTCCGTGGTCTCGATGGCCGCCGCCGACATGGCACTATTGGGCACCAGCTCGAAGAACGCGGGATCGTAGCAAATTTCGTCCTGCATGGCGTACATGGTGTAGCCCTCGTCCTTGTCGGTGCGCTTCAGTGTCAGCAGCACCGTCACGATGTCGCCGGCGGCGGCATGCTTGGTGTCGCTGCCATCGATGGACAACTCGAATAGGTAGGACTTGCTGCTGTCCACCGCGTAGGCGGGGACGACGGCCGCCGCCAGCAGCGTCAGCGCCGCCAGCAGGGCGCAGAATACTTTCTTCATCTTATTTTCTCCTCCTGTTTTGTTCAGAAACCCGTTTCCATTTCCCATACGACGCGGGATATGAGCCACAGAAACATGCCTCCGAAAAACGGGCTGTCTCCCCTGCCCCCTTGGGGCAGGGGAGATCCTGTGCAGCGCACGGCCCGTGATGCGGTTTACTTATCAGAAGAGAACAGTGCCCCTTGCGATGGCGCCGGCATCCTGCACGTTCACGACCTTATCGCCGTTGATATCCGCGCTGAGGAACATCTTCATCTCCACCACGTCGAAGCTGTCATACTTGGCGTTGTAGATGTTGTATACCAGCTGGGCGTCGTTGATGTCGGCAGTACCGGTGTAGTTCACATCGTTGTTGGACTTGTAGCTCTTGGCCTCGCCGGTCACCAGCGTGATGTGGTTCTTCACATCGGCCAACAGGGTGTCAGCATCGCTCTCGGAGAACACCAGCCAGGAATAGGCGGAGTTATAACGGCCGGACATGTCGGTATACATGTTGGAACCGTCGTAGGCGGGGACCTTGCCCTCGCCCAGAGTCTCGCCGCTCTTCACGTTGGCCAGGATCAGGAACACGGACTTGCCGCCGTCCACCTTCACGTACTCATAGACGCTGAAGTCGAACTTATCCAGCGGGGAGATCTTGCTGACGGTGATGGAGATGTCATCACCGGTGATGTACTTGCCCGCAATGGTGTAGGTGCCGTCGCCGTTGTCGGTCACGGGCACGGTCTCACCGGACTCGGTGTACTTGGCGGAGACGGTGTACTCATAGTCGGCATCCTTCGTGAGGGTGAAGGTGAAGTCCTGACCGACGGGAGCGCTGCGGGAGACCTCGCCCACCAGATCGTCGGTGCTGCCGGTAAAGGTGATCTGAGAGGCCTCCTTGGTGCGGGTCACGGTGACCACCGTGTCGCCCAGGATCTTGTCGCCGGGGATGGTGTACTCCGTGCCGGCCTCGTTGACGGTGCAGGTGATCTCCTGGCCTCCGATGGCGACCTTCACGGTGTAGGCATAGCCGTCCTTCTTATTCAGGGTGAAGGTGTAGTCAGCCTTGTAGTTGAGCACCTGCTGCGGCAGGGTCACGTCCTCGGCGCCGCTGCCGGTCTTGGTGATGTTGTAGCTGTGGTAGGAGACGTACAGCTCGATATCCCCGGTGACGTGCTGGGCGGGAATGATGAAGGTGTTCGCATCTGCATCCCACGAAGCGGTGTAGTCTTTGCCGCCGACCTTATAGTGGACGTCCAGACCCTTGACCACATAGCCCTCCTGCATGTTGATGATGAAGTCCTTGCCGGCCTCGGCGGTGGGCTCATACCGCAGCTCCTGCTCCGCGCCGGTGACCTTGTAGGTGGGAGTGCCGATCTGGATAAACAGGTCACCCTTGACGGTGGCCAGAGGGGCGTCCTGCACGTTGGCGTTGTCCTGCAGGTCCACGCGGGCCTCCGTCAGCTGGAAGTTGGCGACACCCACGGCGTTGCAGTCAAAGACCGCCATGAAGAACGTACCGTTGCCGTTGCCGCAGGCCACATCGTCGCCGTAGCGGCTGATGGTCACGACGCCGTTGGTCTTGTCGTCGTAGACCTCGCTGGCCTTCAGGCCGAACTGCTGCATATCAGAGAAGGACACGTACTTGGGATCGTACTTGATCTTGACGGTGGCGGCGTTCCAGGTGGTCACGGACGCCTCGCTGCTGGTGATGTAGACGGGCAGGGTCAGGGTCTGACCCACCTCACGCTGGGTGTACCACGTGGACAGCTCGGCGGTGTAGCCGGTGGCAGTGGTCTTTTCCTTGACGGTCAGGGTCAGGGTGCTGTCGTGCTGGCCCTTGGTCAGCACTGCGTCCTGCCCATAATTCTTATCGGCCGTAACGCCCACGACCTTCAGTTCATACTTGCCGGCGGCGGTGTTGGCGGGGATCTCCACCGTGTAGGTGGCGAACTTACCCACGCTTTTATCCTCGGCATCCGTGCTGGTCCAACCCATCTGGCCGTTGGCGAGGTTATAGTCCGCGGCGGTCAGGGCAGCGTTGGGGTCATCGTTCTCGATGTTGGTGATGGTCCAGCCCTTGGGCACCTCCAGCTTCACCTCATAGTTGGAGACGGTCACGGCGGAGGCGGGCGCCACCGTCACCCGGACGGTCTGGGCGGAGGCGCTCTTCTCCAGCTCCGTGGCGCTCAGCGCGGAGTTGACCTTGACCTCGTCTGCGGCCAGTGCGTTGACGCACAGGGAGCAGAGCATGACCAGCGCCAGAAGCATGGACAGGGATCTCTTTGCGATGTGCTTCATGTTCTCTTTCCTTTCTGATTTTTGTTACCATTTAAGAGTCAGCTTTCCCAGGAAAGCTGCTCGAATTTGGACAATGTCACGGCTGCCGATGGCATCGCCGCCGGAAACGGCGCCGCACAGCTGGCGGTGATCCTGCAGCGTCAGCTTACCAAGGAAGCCAGCCTGTGCCTGCACGATGTCGCGGCTGGTGATCTCACCGTCGCCGTTGACGTCTCCCTTCAGGCCCACCACCAGACTGTCTCCCTCGGCGAGGACGGCGGTAAAGCTGTGCGTGCCGTCCGCAGTGGACGCCGTCAGGCGCACCAGCGTGCCGTCGGCCTTCTTCACCATCACCGTGCAGGCGGCGTCGCCGTCAGATGCCACGGTGAAGATATTCTCACCCGCGGCCCAGCCGTTGGCCGGCGCGGTGACGCGGATCTCCGGCGCACCGGCGGACGTACCGGCCTTGAAGCTGGTAACGCCGTTCTCGGTGACGCCCTCCTCGGCGCCGTTGCCGATGCCGGGCTGCGCCGCCGAAGCCCCGTTGAGGGACACGGTACGCACCGACTTGGTATAGGGCTGGACGCTGGTGCCGTAGGTATACACGGCCTCCACGCCGCCGCTTCCGTCGTCGCGGTACTCCACCAGAGCGGTGATGTCGCGCTCCAGCCCGTTGGCCAGCACCGCCACGATCTTACCGCCGGTGACCTCCCACTGACCGTCCTCGGTCCTGGCGATCTCCGGCTCCTCCGCCACCTTCAGCTCCCGCACGGCGCTGGTCAGGGCGATGAGGTTGCCGCTGTCGTTCTTGAAGTAAAGCGTACCGTACTCATCGGTGACGGGGCTGCCGATGCAGTACTGCGCCAGACTGCCCCGGGGCGTGAACACCACCGGCGCGCAGTCCGTATAGGTACCGGACACGCCCTTGTCGGAGGTGAACTCCTCGGTGACGCCGCCCTCCAGCGCCGTCTGGCCCGGGGCGTCGTGGATGACGCGCATGACGCCGGGGGTGTAGTTGTCCATGAAGTACACGTACACGCCATCGTCATAGCCGGTGGTCATAAGGCCGCTGGTCTGGGGATAGCCCTGTGTCTGGGCGGTATAGGCCACCTTCCAGTCGGTCAGGTCGATGACGGCGATGTGGTGGCCGCCGTAGGGTGTGAACTGTCCCCCCGTACCGGCCACGCCCACGTAGGCGCGTCCGTTGCAGACCACGGGGGTGGAGGTGCTCATACCGCCCAGCGCCACCGTCTTGCTGGCGCTGCGGTCGATCTTGCCGTCCGCGCCCACGATCTCGCTGTACATCGCGCCGCCCTTGCTGGTGAAGAAGATGCGGCCGCTCGCCTTATCATAGGCCACGTTGGACCGCAGGTCGCCGGTGTAGGTCGTCTTGGAATCCGTCAGCTCGCCGGTGCGCTTGTCGAAGATCAGCAGCTTGCCGGTGTTGTGAGAATAGCCGCTGTACCCGTCATCGGTGGTGACCATCACGTATTTGTCGTTGGCGTAGGCCCCCGCCCAGTAGAAGCCGCCGTCGTTGGTGCAGCTCCACAGGGGGATCTTGGGCTCCGTCTTGCGGTTGGGTTTCTCATCGTCCGCCGTCAGGCACACGAAGTTGGCCGCGCCGCTCTCGCCCCGCCAGAATCCCACGTACACGCAGCCGTCGGAGTAGGTGATGGGGGAGTTGGACTGGCCGCCCAGCGGGTCGGTGTAGACCCACAGGGACTCCAGCGTATCGGCGCGGAACGCCTGCACCCGCCCGTTCTTCAGGCCCACGAAGATCATGCCGTCGCCGTAGGTGGGCGGGATGATGGCGAAGTCGGAGGCGTCCTCCATGGGCTTGGAGATCAGCGTCTCGCCGGTGGCGGGGTCCAGCTTCAGGATGTTGGCGCCCGCGTAGGCGTACATATAGCCGTCCACGAAGATGGGGCAGCCCACGGCGCCGCTGTCAAAGCCGCTGCCGCTGGTGCTGTTCCACAGCAGCTCCACATCGTCCTCCTCCGCGTAGGGCCCGATGGGGGTCCTGACGGTGGTGATGGCCATATTCTCGTCGTTGCCGCGGAAGCTGGGCCACGAGGAGTCATATCTGGGAAGATCGCCGGTCGGCACCTCCTCCAGATACAGCTCCAGCACGCCGTCGCTCAGCAGGTCCTCCGTCAGCGCATCGCTGACGGACACGTAGCCCTTGGCCGCCACCTCGAAGCGGTAGTCTCTGTCGCCCCGCAGTTCGTAGGCTCCGCCGGCGTTGGGAGTCATCAGGTCTGTACCCTGATACACGCGGATGTGGGCATCCGCCACATTGGTGACGATTCTGGCGGTGAATGTGGCTACCTGCTCCACCGTGAAGGTATAGGTGGTGCTGAGGGTGCTGTCCTCCGCGTCGGACACGGTGATGGTGAACTTGCCGTCCGTCAGCTTGTCCAGCGGGATCTTCCCGTCCTCCAGCGCGGGGCTGTACGTCACCGTTTCGCCCTCGTTCAGGGTGGTGGTGACGGTGGGCGTCAGGCCCGTCAGATAGTCCGGCGCCTTGATGCTGTATGCAAAGGTCAGGGGGTGGAATGTCCCCGCCAGCTCCGTGCCGCTGTCGCTGAAGCTGACGCTGCCCAGAGAGGGCAGGACCTTCACATGAAAGGTATACACCGTCTCCTTGCCGCTGCCGCCGGAGGGCGGTGTCACGGTGAGGGTCATGGTGTTGTCGCCCAGGTGCATGCTGTCGCCGTAGTAGACGTACTGGCCGGACTTATCCATCATGTCCGCACAGGCCGTGATGGTGCTGGTCCGCGTGGGGGTGGCAGCCACCATCGCTGCGCCGGTCTCGGCGGGCACCGCCCAGAAATAGTAGCCGTTCCAGCTGTTCGTGTCGAAGGCGCCGCGCTGTGCGGCGTTATAGTCGTATACGGTGTAGTCGCGGGTGGTGACATCCTGCTGGAAGTCCTCCGGCCCCACCAGCGTCAGGCCGTGCAGATAATCGTCCCGAGTCACGTCGCCCGTAGACTTCATCTTCACCCGCAGGGCGCTGAGGCCGTTGGGGCTGGCTGCCGCCGTCACCGTCACGGGATAGCTCTGCCGGTGGACGCCGTCCTGGGCCGTCACCGTGAACGTCACGGGGCCCTTGGAGAAGTCCAGCGTGCCGTCCGCCGGTTCCGCCGTGGCCCGGGGACTGATGCTGGTGACCACCTTGATCTGTGTCAGATCGGTGCCGTAGGGCAGCACCCAGGTGTAGCCGCCGTCGGCGGCGATGGCGGGCATGCCGTTGACCGTCACGCCCTTGAGCTTGCAGGAGTAGTCCAGCAGCTCCTGATACTCCTTATAGACAGGCATCCGCCCCTGGCCGGTGATATACCTGAACTGCCACGCGGCGCCGTACAGCGCCACATGGGTGTAGCTGTTCAGCTTGTCCAGGAACTCCTGCTTCTGCATATCGGCCAGCTCCATGGCCACGGCGCTGTCGCCGATGTCCATGCTGCCCACTGCCGGCAGCAGGCCGATGTTCTGATAGTAGTTGCCGCTGAGGTATGCCTTGGCGGTGGCTTCGTCCGCACTGCCCTGCACAAGGCCCACCAGATGGCCCGCCACGGGCTCCGCCTCCTCCGCGCCGTACTGCACGGAGCCGGCGTGGTAGCAGTTGTGGATGCCCACCTTCAGGGCGTTGTAGTCGCTGGTGCTGTACCGGCCCACCAGACCGCCCGCCTTCGTCTTCTCCACCTTCACGGTGCCCAGGTTGTAGCAGTCCTCCATGATGCCCTCGGCATCGCCGGCCAGACCGCCGGCCCACTCCCGGGCCTCCACGGTGCCGTAGTTGGCGCAGCCCACCATGACGCCCACGGGTTTCTCCTCGGTGCTGCCATAGCAGCTGATCTCGCCCACCACGCCGCCGGCCTGACCGCCGGCCACCACGCTTCCGTAGTTGGCGCAGCCGATCATCACCCGCGCCATGCACGCGATGCCGCCGGCGCCATAGCCGCCGGGGCTGCTGAAGCCGCTGGAGTCGGGGTTGGCCTTGACGCTGCCGTAGTTGGTGCAGTTGATGAAGGTGTGGCCCTCCGCCGCCAGACCGCCCACGCGGGGATACGGGATCTCACCGGCGGAACCGGCGGCATACACCGTGGCGTAGCTGGTGCAGTTGATGAGGGTGGCCCCTGCGGCGCGGCTGACGAGGCCGCCCACATAGGTGCGGGCGGTGACGGAGCAGCTCTTGTCCAGCGTCAGGTTCTTGATGACCGCGCTTTCGGACAGCAGGCCGAACAGACCGTAATACTTGCGGGTGGTATCCTCGAACACGAAGTTCTTGATACGGAAGCCGTTGCCGTCGTAGATACCGTCAAAGGTCCGGCCCGTGCCGCCGGGGCCGGTGGCGTTGCCGATGGGCACCCACGAGTTGTTCTTGAAGCCGGACAGGTCGATGTCGGCGGTCTGCCGGAAGTAGACGCCCTCCGTTTTCAGTGCGCCGTCGTTGACCTGCTCCGCCAGAGATTCCAGCGCCTGAGCGCTGGAGATCAGGTAGGGACTGGCCTCGGTGCCGGAGCCCTGCAGGACGTAGTAGCCCCACGCCTTCGTGGGCAGCAGGCTCAGCGCCATGACCAGCGCGATGGCCAGCGGCAGCAGCCGGTGCGTTCTCTTGGTGTTCAAGTTCTGTTTCCTCCTTGTGTGTATTCTCTATCTCCAAACGCCGCAGCGCGGAGCCGCGCGGGCTGTACAGGTGTGCCGCGGGCCGTCTCGGCCCTGCCGGAAAGAGGTACGGGATGGAGAGGGCCGGCACCCTCTCCATCCCTTATGGGAAGCAGGCGGCCTTTGCGGGCCGTCTCGGCTTGACAGGGGATGTGCGGTCTTTTCGCATAAAAAACGCCGGCGCTCCGTTCCGGAGCCACCAGCGGCTTATCGGGTAAAACAAAAACGCCGACCGCTTCCCTTCGGAAGCCATCGGCGCATAGTCCACTCTCTGATATGTCACAACGAAGAAGCGCCGCCGCAAGTAAGCTCTCAGCCGTGCAATTCTACTGTCCTCGCGCCACGGAAGCCCTTGTGTCCCAACGGTTTCCACGTACATGACCTACCTTCTCAGGAGCGATGCTCCCAATGGCGGTGTTACCCCGGCAGCGTATGCTGCTTCGGTCATCTCCTTGCGCTCACAGTGCCGTCCGCGGTGGGTTTCTGACCCAAAATTCCTTCTAAGCTGCTGTCTGACGATGTCTCGTCGTTACAACAAACAGCCGCGCGGCGTCCCCGAGCTTGATCTATCCAGTTTTTCATGAAGTCCGGACGCTGTTTTTTTCAGACCATCAAGGCTTGTGAAAACGTCCAAAACCTGACGGATGTCAGTATATCCCAGTTTATTCACATTGTCAATATCCGCCTGTCGGAGATCCGCGGAAAATCGCGGGATTTCGGGGCTTTGCGGGCGCGTCACCGTTCCCCGTTCTCCGCTACCCACGTCCGCACATAGTCCACGAACAGCCGCGTGGAGTTGGACAGCGCCTTCTTGTCCTTGATGCCGATGCCGATGGTGCGATAGAAGTGCAGCGGCGCGCGGCAGATGCGGATAGGCGTGGGGCTGTGGCGCACCATCAGCTCCGGCAGGAGACTGATACCCAGCCCCTCGGACACCATGGCAAGGATCGTTCTGTCCTCCCGGGCGATGTACTTCACGTTGGGGCGGATGCCCATCTCATCAAACGCCGCCATGATCTCGTAGTCATCGCCCTCCTCCAGCTGGATGAACGGCTCTGTGGCCAGCGCGGACACGGGGAACGGGTCGCGGTCGGCATAGGGGTGGTCGCAGGGGACGATGACCTGCAATTCGTCGCGGTGCAGGGCGTAGGTCTGCAAGCGCTTCACCGGCGGCAGGCGCAGAAAACCGCAGTCCACCGCGCCGCTGACGATCCAGCCCTCGATCTGGTCGTAGAAGTCGCCGGTGACCACTTCAAACTCGATGTTGGGGTAAAGCTCGCCGAAGCTCTTGAGGATGCGGGGCAGCCATTGGGCGGACACGCTGGAGAACGTGGCGATCTTCACAAGGCCGCTGTCCATGTCCCTCAGCCCCTCCACCGTCTGCATCAGGGCGTGGTGCGCAGCGCACAGCTCCTCGATCTTGGGCAGCACCGCCCGTCCGTCCGCCGTCAGCACCACGCCGCCGCGGTTGCGGCTCAACAGCTTCACGCCCAGCTCGTTTTCCAGCGAGTTGATGGCGTGGCTGATGCCGGACTGGGTAAAGCTCAGCGCCTCCGCCGCCTTGGAGAAGCTGCCGCAGGAAACGACCTTCAGAAATATCTGATATTTGGAAATATTCATCGCGCACCTCGCTTCTGCGGTCTGCTATTCGCCGATACCGACTGTCCGCCGCAGGCGGGCACGCGGTATCTGACGGACAATAGGGCAGCCGCCCTGCGGTCATTGTACTATACATCTTCTCATGTTTTCAAGAACAAACATGCGCTTCCCAAATCTTTTTCTCTGTGATATCATAGCGTCGTGGTCCAGCCAGGCCATACTTTTTACTTTTCTTTTCCATGAGGGAGACCTCAAAAGCAGCGCCGGCCGCGTGTGGGTAACGCGGCCGGCGCTGTTCGTATTCACTTGCTTACCGGTGCGTCCAGCCAGCAGAAGACGCAGCGTTCCTGTGTCTCACCCATATAGAAGAAGATGTGCTCGTCCATCTCGATATGCTCACCAAAGGTCAGATTGGGCACGAACAGCCGCCCGCAGGCGACCGGCTCTGCGCAGAAAAATCGCCGCGCAGAAAAAAATAAGAGACACACCTTCGTGTGTCTCTTATTTTCTGGTGCGAGCGATGGGACTTGAACCCACACGACCTTACGGACACAAGCACCTCAAGCTTGCCTGTCTGCCGATTCCAGCACGCTCGCATGCGGAACACCTTGCTATTATAACAAAATGCCCCTGTTTGTCAAGGGGCAGACGGAAAAATCCCCGCCTTGCGCCCCGCAGCTTCCTATGTTACAATTGCTCCAGCACCTGTCCGATGGGTCCATCCACCGTAACGGCGGCCTGCGCGGGGCCTGCCCCGCCCTTATTCACCACTGCCAGCTTATGCCCGCGGTAGTAGGTGATGAGTCCCGCCGCCGGATACACCACCAGCGACGTGCCGCCGATGAGCAGCACGTCCGCCTGCCGGATGTAATGGAGGGCACGGGCCATCACGTCCTCGTCCAGCGGCTCCTCGTACAGTACCACGTCGGGCTTGATGACGCCGCCGCAGCTGCACCGCGGCACGCCGGTGCTGCTGACGATACGCTCCACGCCGTAGGCTTTCCCGCAGCGGGTGCAGTGGTTGCGCAGCACGCTGCCGTGGAGCTCCAGCACCTCGCGGCTCCCCGCCTTCTGGTGCAGGCCGTCGATGTTCTGGGTGATGACCGCCTTCAGCTTCCCCTCCCGCTCCCACTGGGCCAGCTTCCGGTGGGCCGCATTGGGCCGGGCGTCCAGCGCCAGCATCTTGGCGCGGTAGAAGTCGAAGAACTCCCCGGTGTGCCGCTCAAAGAACGTATGGCTCAGCATGGTCTCCGGCGGGTATCTGAACTTCTGGTGATACAGCCCGTCCACGCTGCGGAAGTCGGGAATACCCGATTCCGTGGACACACCGGCCCCGCCGAAAAACACAATGTTGTCGGAGCCATCCACCAATTCCTTCAGTTTACGGATGTTCTCATCCATGGCATATCCTCCATTTCACTCACAAGGAGCCGTCTATGAATATTCAGATCTTCGGAAAGTCCAAATCCTTCGACACCAAAAAAGCGGAGCGCTGGTTCAAGGAGCGCCGCATCAAGTACCAGTACATCGACCTTGCCAGCAAGGGCGTGTCCGCCGGAGAGTACCGCTCCATCAAGGCCGCCGTGGGCAGCTTCGATGCGCTGGTGGACAAGACCTGCCGCGCCTATGAGGATCAGTACATGGCCTATATCACGCCCGATGCGGCGGAGGAAAAGCTGCTGGCTTACCCTGAGCTGTTCGCCGCCCCCATCGTCCGCAACGGCCGCCAGGCCACGGTGGGCTATCACCCCGAAATCTGGCAGACCTGGGAATAACGTCCCGTCCCGCGCCCACCGGCGCGGGATTTTTTCAATCCGTATAGCTGTGCTCCACCGTCACCACGGCGAAATATGTGCTGTCCAGCTCCCGCACCAGCTTCCGGATCTCCTCCGCCGCCTGCTCCGGCGTCCTGCCGGAGGAAAACGGCAATACCGCGTCAAAGATCAGGTTGGTATGGGTGGTACCCCGCACCACCCGAAAATCGTGGATGGTCATACGGGGGTCCACCTGCTTCACCACTTCGGCGATCTGCCGGCGCAGCGCACCCACGGATGCGTCGTCGGTGACGATAGGGTCCATGTGGATCACTGCCTGACAGTGCAGCCGCTCCGCCAGCTCCTTCTCGATGTTGTCGATGACGTCATGCATCTCCATAATGTCCCCGTGGGCCGGTACCTCCGCGTGGAGGGAGATCATACACCGCCCCGGGCCGTAGTCGTGGACCACCAGATCGTGGATACCCTGTACGGTGCTGTGGGCCATGACGATATCCCGTATCTCCTGCACCAGCTCCGGGTCGGGTGCCTGCCCCAGCAGGGGCGACAGCGTCTCCTTCGCCGCCTTGCAGGCGGAGCCCAGGATGAACAGCGCCACCACAAGGCCCACATAGCCGTCCACCGCCAGTCCCGTCCACCTGCCGATGAGCATGGCCAGCAGCACCGCCGCCGTAGCCGCGGTATCGGACAGGCTGTCCATGGCCGTGGCCTCCATGGCCGCGGACTTGATCTTCTTCCCGATGCGCCGGTTGTAGAACCACATGTACAGCTTCACGCACACCGACGCCGCCAGGATACCCAGCGCCAGCAGCGAGAACGTCACCTCCTCCGGATGGAGGATCTTATCGACGGAGGACTTGGCCAGCTCCACGCCCATCAGCAGGATCAGGCCCGCCACCGCAAGGCCCGAGATGTACTCGATGCGCCCGTGGCCGAAGGGGTGGTCCGTGTCCGGCTTCCGTCCCGCCAGCCGGAAGCCCAGCAGCGTCACTGCCGAGGAGCCCGCGTCCGACAGGTTATTGAAGGCGTCCGCCGTCACGGCGATGGAGCCGGACAGCTGTCCCGCGAAGAACTTCCCCGCAAACAGCAGGATATTCAGGGCGATGCCCACGATGCCGCACAGCGTGCCGTAGGCCCGCCGCACCGACGGCGATGTTACATTGTCCCGATCCGGTATGCACCAGCGGGCCAGCAGTTCGATCATATTCTCTCTCCTTTCGCGGCAAACACCCGCCGCTTCGTCAGCAGATAGCACAGGGGGATGGCGTACAGCAGCACCTCATAGGGGATGGCGGAGGCGTCTGCCCCCAGCATCACCAGCGGAATGGATACCGAGATGTTCCACGGGATCAGCGGTGCCATCACGATGCCGGAGTTCTCGATGTCCAGCGCCAGCTCCTCGCCGCCCTGCCCCCGGGCGCGGTACGTCTCCTCCAGCAGCTGGTCGGCCACCACAGGGCCAGCAGACTGGTTGCAGAAGATCATGCCCGCCAGGGCGCACACCGCCGCACAGGCGGGAAACCGTCCTGCCCTGCGAGCCAGCGCCGCCGTGTGGTGCCGCACGCCGTCCAGTACGCCTACGCTGTCCAGCAGCCCCGCGTACATGCCGGCGCTGATGGCCATCAGCGTGGCCGTCAGCATAGACACCACGCCTCCGCCTGCCAGCACCTGCTGCAAAGCTCCTCCCGCCGGACGGTATCCCAACACCGTGTCCCGCAGCACGTCCCACAGCTGCCCTCCCTGACCCCACAGGGTCACGGCCAGCGCCGCCAGCACACTGACGGCCATAGACCTCCGGATGGACACCCTGCAAAGCGGCAGCACGATGATGGCCGCCGCCGGCAGCGCCGTCCACCAGCCCAGCCGGTATGTCTCTGCCAGTGTCGTCAGCACCTGCCCGTCCACCGCCGCCAGCGGGTGGGTCACAGACAGCGCCGCGTACACCGCCAGACTCACCGCATACGGCAGCCAGCCGGTGCGGTGCATCCGCCGCAGGTTCCGCTCCAGCGCCGTGCCCGTAGCCGCCGCCACCAGCGCCGCGCTGGAGGACGCCGGAGAGCACCGGTCTCCGAAATAGGCCCCTGCGATGATGGTGCCCGCCGTCACGGCGGCGTCCACGCCGCCGGAGCGTGCCAGCGCCATCAGAATGACCCCCACGGTGCCCACCACGCCGAAGGACGTGCCCAGAGCGTAGGAGATGAAGCTGGTCAGCAGAAACGCCACCAGCAGGAACATCTGGGGCGTGATGATCTGCAGGCCGTGATAGATGAAAAATCCAATGGTGCCCGCGCTGCGCCACAGGGCCGTGATGGCCCCGATCAGCAGGTAGATGTCGATGACGGAGCACATTTTCCGTCCCTGCCGCCATGCGCCTGCGGCCATGACCCGCACCGGCACATGCCGCGCAAGACCCAGCACGGCGAACACCGCGATGCCCGCCCAGATGGCCCACATCAGCTGCCAACCCTCCGTCAGACAGACGCCCACCGCCCCTAAAAACAGGGCGAAGCATACGACGCTGCCCACCGCGTTACTGCTCCGTGCCGCGGATGGTCAGCTTCATCTGGCAGCACAGGTCGTCCAGATCGCGGTCCGTGGCGGCATTGAGCCGCAGCCTCCCGCCGCACCGGGCGCAGATGAGGTCCACTGCACCCCTCCGCACGGCGATGCTGTATTTGTGGCTGCCGCAGGTGCAGGAGATGCCGTCCCGGGCGGCGATGTCCTTCAGCTCCGACAGCACCTCGTACATGATGACGTTGTCGGTGAAGGCCTCCTCACCGCCGGCCTTCTCCTTCTCCACCCGCAGGGCCAGCTCCTCCATGGCGCGGCGCACCTGCTGCTCCTCGCCGATATAGCAGCATATCTCCTGCTTTTCGGGGCAGGCCAGGCCGATGCCCCGCCCGTGCAGCACCGCGTCGGCGTCGCACTCCGCCTGATGATGGCCGCCGCACACGCCGCAGGGTACCCAGAGCCGGAACTTCACACCGTCCGTCTCCGCCTCCAGCGCCTCCTGCCCGCATTCGCACTCCATGCGGGCCGCAGCAGCGGACAGGGCAAACACACTGCGCTGGTGCAGCACCGCCTTGCCGCAGTGGGGACAGATATAGCCAAAGCTGCGCATCTCCTCCATTGAAACACACGCTCCTTTTCTTCCGTGAAACTCAGTGGGCCTATTATACACACATTTTCTGCGCTTTTCCAGTATTGCGCCAAAAAGAGTTTTCGGGTATAATACCGACACATTTTCCCGGAGGTGGTCTGTTTGCCCCGCAAATCCTTCCCCGCCGCGCTGAAAGCGGCCTTCCCCCACACCGTACCCATCCTCACCGGCTATCTGGCGGTGGGTCTGGCCTACGGCCTGCTGATGGCCTCCAAGGGCTACAATTTCCTGTGGTCCGGCTTTGTCAGCGCCTTCGCCTTCTGCGGCAGCATGCAGTACGTGGCCATCACGCTGCTGACCACCGCCTTCGACCCCCTCAGCGCCTTTTTTCTGAGTCTGATGGTGAATGCCCGTCACCTGTTCTTCGCGCTGGCCCTGCTGCCCAAATACCGGGGGCTGGGCAAACTGCGGTACTTCCTGATCTATACCCTCAGCGACGAGAACTTTTCCCTCAGCTCCACCGTGGAGCCGCCGGAGGATATGGATCCCACCCTGTTCTACTTCGCCATGAGCCTGCTGACGTGGCTCTATTGGATCGTATTCTCCATGCTGGGCGGGCTCATCGGCGAGCTCATCACCTTTGACCTCACCGGCATTGACTTCGCCCTGACGGCGCTGTTCGTGGTGCTGTTCATCGAGCAGGCGGTCCATCGGGAGAACCGCCCCGCCGGCTTCATGGGTCTCGCCTGCTCCGTGGCCGGTCTGGCCGTCTTCGGCGCGGACAGCATGGTCATTCCCGCCATGGTCCTGACGCTGGTCGCACTTCTGCTGGGGAGGAAAAAGCTATGCGCCTGAATTTCATCCAGTCTCTCATCATCGTAGCCATGGTGGCGCTGGCCACCCAGATCACCCGCTGGACACCGTTTCTGGTGTTCTCCGGCAGCCGGAAGCTCCCCAGAGTGGTGGAGGATCTGGGCCGTCTGCTGCCGCCGGCCATGATGGGCCTGCTGGTGGTATACAGTCTGCGGAATACCGACATCCTCTCCGGCAGTCACGGTCTGCCGGAAGCCATCGCCGTGACCGTCACCGCCGGTCTCCACCTGTGGAGGCGCAGCACCCTGCTGTCCATTTTAGCGGGCACCGCCGTATACATGCTGCTGGTGCAGCTGGTGTTCGTGTAAGCCGTACCGTACAGCGAAAAGGACGTCCCTCGGGGCGTCCTTTTTCATATTTTCCCGCATCCCCGCGCAGACTAAGGGCAAATCATGTGCGAGGTGGAACACTATGGACATCAAACGACTGAGCCGCCAGACCTGCCGGCTCACGGACCCTCCGGGCGTGGTGAGCTGGGCCAGTGTAGCCGGACGGCTGGAGCGTCAGGGCCCTCTGGGCGGCTCCATTGACATCACGGATGACGACTCCTTCTTCGGCAAAAAGACATGGGAGCAGGGGGAGGCGGAGATGCAGGCCCTGGCCCTGCGCCGTGCCCTGCAAAAGGGCGGTCTGACGCCGCAGGACGTGGACTGCGTCTTTGCCGGCGATCTCCTGAACCAGAACATCGGCGCCACCTTCTCCCTGCGGGACTTCGACATCCCCTTCTACGGGGTGTACGGCGCCTGCTCCACCATGGGCGAGAGCCTGTCGCTGGCGGCCATGGCGGTGGCCGGCGGCTTCGCCCGCATCGCCGCGGCCCAGACCTCCTCCCACTTCTGCACCGCCGAGCGGCAGTACCGCGCCCCCGTGCCCTACGGCAGCCAGCGCGCACCCACCGCCCAGTGGACGGCCACCGCTGCGGGCTGCTGCGTGGTGGGCGTCCAATCCGCGGGACCCTATATCACCCACACCACCCGCGGCCGCATCGTGGATCTGGGCGTCACGGATGTGGCCAACATGGGCGCGGCCATGGCGCCCGCCGCCCACGATACCTTGACCGCCCTGTTCCGCGACACCGCCACAACGCCTCGGGACTACGATCTCATCGTCACCGGCGACCTGGGTCATCTGGGCCACGCCCTGCTGACGGAGCTGTTCCGCCGCGACGGCGTAGAGCTGGGGGACAACTGCACCGACTGCGGCCTCCTGCTGTACGACCGCGTGAAGCAGGACATGCACGCCGGCGGCTCCGGCTGCGGCTGCTCCGCCGCCGTCCTCAACGGCTATCTGCTCCACGGCCTGCGCACCGGCCGGTGGCAGCGTGTGATCTTTGCCCCCACCGGCGCGCTGCTGAGCCCCACCAGCTCCTTCCAGGGCGAGAGCGTGCCCGGCATCTGCCACGCGGTGGTACTTTCCCACACAAAGGAGGCGGTATAAATGGAATACCTGAACGCGTTCCTCTGCGGCGGCCTGCTGTGCGCCGTGGGGCAGATCATCCTCGACCGCACAAACCTCACCCCCGCCCGTATCCTGACGGGCTATGTGGTGGCCGGCGTGTTTTTACAGGCCGTGGGCGTGTACCAGTATATGGTGGACTGGGGCGGCGCGGGGGCCACCGTCCCCCTCACCGGCTTCGGCTATTCGCTGGCCAAAGGCGTCGCCAGGGCCGTGGCGGAAAAGGGCTTGCTGGGCGTCATCACCGGCGGGCTCACCGCCACCTCCGGCGGCATCGCCGCGGCCGTGGTGTTCGGCCTCCTGATGGCGATTTTGTGCCGGCCCAAAGAAAAGCGTTGACAAATACCCCCGAGGGGTATATAATGCAGCCGTCAAAAAAATACCCCCGGGAGGTATCCGATATGGACGAATGCTGCTGCCATAAAACGAAACACCGCTCTCCTCAGGAGCAGAAGCAGCTGACCAACCGTCTCAGCCGCATCGAAGGACAGGTCCGCGGTCTGCGGGACATGCTGCAAGCCGATGCCTACTGTCCCGACATTCTGGTGCAGGTGTCCGCCGTCAGCGCCGCGCTGAACAGCTTCAGCAAGGAGCTGCTGGCCACCCACATCCGTACCTGCGTGGCCGACGGGATACGGCAGGGCGATGACGAAGTCATCGACGAGCTGGTGACCACGCTGCAGAAGATGATGAAATAAAGGAGGAGAGCGTAATGACCGAAAAATTTGTGGTGACCGGCATGACCTGCGCCGCCTGCGCCGCCCACGTGGAAAAGGCGGCGAACTCGCTGGACGGCGTGGACAGCGCCGCCGTGAACCTGATGCTGGGCACACTGGTGTGCTCCTACGATGCGGACAAGGTCACGCCGCAGGCCATCATTTCCGCAGTGGAGGCGTCGGGCTACGGCGCGGCTCCGGCGGACGAGGCCAAACGCGACATCCGCAGGGAGCAGGAGGCATCCGCCAGAGCCATGGGCCGCCGGCTTCTGTGGTCCGTGGTGTGTCTGGTGCCCCTGTTCTATCTCAGCATGGGTCACATGATGGGCCTGCCGGTGCCCGCCTTCATGCACCGCCAGCCCCTGGCGGCGGCGCTGGTGCAGCTGGTCCTGTGCGTGCCCATCCTCATCCTCAACCGCGCCTACTTCACCGTGGGCTTCTCCCGCCTGTTCAAGGGCGCGCCCAACATGGACTCGCTGGTGGCGCTGGGTGCGGCCGCGGGCCTTGTGTACAGCCTCATTGAAATGGGCCTGCTGGCTGCGGGACAGGTCACCGGCATGCCGGATCTGTACTTCGAGTCCGCCGGCATGATCCTGACGCTCGTCACCGTGGGCAAGTATCTGGAGGAGCGCTCCAAGGGCAAGACCACCGGAGCCATCACGGCACTGCTGGCGCTGGCGCCGGACGTGGCGGTGGTGCGCCGCAGCGGCACGGAGGTCACCGTGGCCACCGACCAGATCAAGGCCGGTGAGACGGTGATCGTCCGGCAGGGCGGCCGCATCCCCGTGGATGGCACCGTGGTCAAGGGCAGCGGCTCCGTGGACGAGTCCGCCCTCACCGGCGAGAGCATGCCGGTAGAAAAGACCGCCGGCAGCAAGGCCGTGTCCGCCACCGTCCTCACCAGCGGCTATCTGGAGATGACCGCCGACCGCGTGGGTGCGGACACCACCCTGTCCCAGATCATCCGGCTCATGGAGCAGGCCGCCTCCACCAAGGCGCCCATCAGCCGTCTGGCCGACAAGATCAGCGCCGTGTTTGTACCGGCGGTGATCTCCATCGCCGTCGCCGCCGCCCTGCTGTGGGCGACTGTGGGCGGCATGGGCGTCCGCTTCTGCCTGTCCATCGGCATCGCCGTGCTGGTGATCTCCTGCCCCTGCGCTCTGGGTCTGGCCACCCCCGTGGCCATCACTGTGGCCACCGGCAAGGCCGCCGAAAAAGGCATCCTGATCAAATCCGCCGCCAGTCTGGAGCTGATGGGCCGCGTCAACACCGTGGTGCTGG
>ERZ835980.580-NODE-580-length-49335-cov-5.118222_pt1 | contig 49335 bp, 42 predicted proteins | sample MGYA00519943_ERZ835980 | MGnify/ENA primary metagenome ERZ835980 (study PRJEB31850, sample SAMEA3708791) | human gut metagenome | biome: human gut; feature: human-associated habitat; material: faeces | place: China | collected 2014 ... | reverse complement strand
TTGCCACACCAGCGTGCGCGCTGGTTCGCAATGACAGAGCGTTTTCTAACAGCCCGACTGCTTTTTGCAGGCGCTGCGGGCCTACTGTTCGCCTGTGGAGCACAGGAAGAATGGCTGTGTTTTTGACGGCCCAAAAAAGTGGAAAAGTGGATAACTGGGTGTTCTGTCAACCGAAAATCTCCACAGCTGTGAAGGATGCTGTGGAGATTTTTTCACAGTTTCCCAAAAAATGCAGGAAATAACAGGCTTTTCCACAGCTTGTCCTGTGGAGAAACCTGTGGAGAATGTGGATAACTTCTGTGAAAAACCGGTGCGTGGCCTGTGGAAAGAAAATTTATGTTCCGCGAACAAGTGTATGAGAATGAAATCACAATGTGGTAAGAATGTTCGCAGCTTTTTTCCGAACAAAATATCCCCCTGGGGGGCTTCAAAAGCCGTATCTGAATCGATATAATAAGAACGAAATCTCGAACCAATACATCGGGGAACTGAAAAAGAAAGGAAAAGAAAATGAAAAAGAAAAAGACCTTGGCAGCATTGCTGGCAATGGTCCTGGTATTTGGCCTGACAGCCTGCGGGACCAAAAATGCGGGAGAGACTACGACTTCCGTGGAAACTACAGCTGCAACAGAAGCCACTCCGTCTGCGGAAACGACAGCCGCTGAGCAGGAGGCTTCCCAGACGCGCACGATCGTAGACGGAAATGGCCGTGAAGTCGAGATCCCAAGTACCGTGGAAAGCATTGTCTGTGTCGGCGTGGGAGCTTTGCGCTATACCTGCTATGTTGGCGGGGCAGATCTGGTTGTCGGCGTGGAGGACTACGAGACCGACGAGTCCGGCAGTGTTTTCCGCCTGTATAACTATGTCAACTTCGATAAGTTTCGGGATCTGCCCGTTACCGGAACCAACGGTACTCCCTTTGAGGAGGAGATCATCAAAGTAGATCCCCAGGTGATCGTCATGTCCGCATATGCAAGTGTGGATGCCGATGAATTAGAGGCTAAAACCAACATTCCCGTTGTGGTTGTTCCTGGCAGCGATACAACTTTGGACGACAAGGCCTATGAGACCATCCGTATTCTGGGCGAGCTGTGCAGTCTGGAAGACCGTGCAGCAGAGCTGACCGCTTATCTGAAAGGCGTTGAAGAGGACCTGGATTCCCGTACCGCCGGTGTAGCCGAGGCGGACAAACCAACGGTTTATGTCTGCGGCGTGTCATTCAAAGGCAGCCATGGTTTTGAGGGCACGGAGGCCTACTACGGCCCCTTTGAGCTGATTCACGCGAACAATCTGGCGAATACCACCGGCCAGACTGGCGCATTCGACATCGATACCGAGCAGGTTCTGGCGTGGGACCCCGATGTGATTTTTGTGGACTTCAACGGCATGAGCTTGATTAAAGACGACTATGCCGCAAATTCCGCATTCTACAACAGCCTGACCGCAGTGAAGGAAGGTAAGGTTTATTCTCAGATTTCCTTCCGTTATTGTGCTTCCAATCTGGACACCGCTCTGGCAGATGCTTATTACGCTGCGACGATTTTGTACCCCGAGCAGTTTGCCGACGTAGATCTGGAGGCGAAGATCGGTGAGATCTATGAGCACTTGCTGGGCAGCAATCCTTATAACGATCAGAAGGAAGCCGGATATGCGTTCAGACCAGTTACCATCGGTGAATAACAGCGCGGCAGAAGATCTGCGAAAAAACAAAATCAAATGTGTCAGCTTCCTTTCAGTGCTGTTTGTACTGCTGGTTGGTGTGGCCCTGCTCTCCTTGCGGGCAGGCTCCTATAATACGCCGGTAGCAGAACTCATCAAGGGCGTGTTTGGCAGGGCAGAGAATGACAAGATCAACATCATTGTGCGCAACAACCGCCTGCCAAGAATCTGCACGGCGCTGCTTGCAGGGGCGGGGCTGGGCACCTCCGGCGCGGTCATGCAGGCAATTCTGCACAATCCTCTGGCGTCGTCTTCTACGCTGGGCGTGTCCCAGGGCGCCAGCTTTGGCGCAGCCTTTGCCATTATTGTTCTGAATATGGGCACTGTCGGGGCTTTGGGCAATATGGCAATACCGGTCTGCGCGTTTGTTGGCAGTATGGGTGTGGCGTTGGTGATTCTGGCACTGAGCCGCATCCGACAGATCAATGCCCAGGGCATCGTCCTTGCAGGAACGGCAATCAGTGCCATGTTCTCCGGTGCTACGACCTTGATGCAGTACTTTGCCAACGAGATCGAATTGACTACACTGGTGTTCTGGACCTACGGCAGCCTTAGCAGTACGGATTGGGGAGATGTAGGCGTTATGGCGGTGATTCTGCTGCTGGTATCTGTCTACTATGTACTTCATCGCTGGGACTACAACGCTCTGCTCAGCGGCGAGGAGATAGCGGTTAGCCTTGGAATCAATGTCAAACGCTTGACAATGTCTAATATGGTGCTGTGCTGCCTGATCTCCTCTGTTATTGTGTCATACGTCGGACTTATCAATTTCATAGGCTTGATTGCGCCGCATATTGTCCGGCTAGTGGTCGGAAACAACCACGCTTATTTGATTCCCGGCTCTGCCATGGCTGGTGCGCTGATTTTGCTCCTGGGCGACCTGTTCTCCCGGGTCGTGATCAGCCCGGTGGTCCTGCCAATCGGAGCAATCACATCCTTCCTCGGCGGTCCCATGTTCCTGTATCTCCTGTTCAAGGGAGGAAAGAAGGAATGCTGAAGGTTGAGAAACTGTGTTACCATTACAAAAATGGACCGAAAGTTTTGAAAGATGTGGATTTTGCCGTGAAGGATGGGCAATTTATGGCCATTCTCGGCAACAACGGTGTGGGCAAAAGCACAATGCTGAAGTGCTTCAATAAGATCCTGACCCCGGATGGGGGCAGAGTTCTGGTGGACGGCGAAGATCTGCTGAAAATGCCAGGGCGCGAGATTGCAAAGAGAATTTCCTTTGTTGCGCAGAATGTACCCAATACCCAAATGATGGTTCGGGATATGGTTATGCTGGGTCGAAAGCCCTATATGAAATGGGGATTCTCCACAGAAGATATGCAGATTGTGGATGAAGTCATGGAGCGGCTTAGCATTACGCATTTGCAGGGCAGGTATCTCAGCCAACTCTCCGGCGGCGAGCGGCAGAAGGTTATGCTGGCGCGGGCACTGGCGCAGAGACCTCGCATCCTGCTTCTCGATGAACCAACCAGTTCTTTGGATATTCAGAACCAATACCAGGTTTTGCAGATCGTTCGGAATATCTGCGATGCGGATGGGTTGACTGCCATTGTGGTTATCCACGATTTGAATCTGGCACTTCGATTCTGTGACTATTTTGTACTGCTGAAAAACGGGCAGGTATACCGCAGCGGCAGCCGGGAGATTCTGGGTCGGCAATCGCTGAAGGATGTTTATCGGGTGAACGCCCAGGTAACCAATGTTCAGAGCCAAAACATTGTTTTGGTTGACAGAGATTTTGGAGGAAGCTTTAACCATGAAGAATTACGATGAGAATAAGGAACTCTGGAAAAAATGCGCCGCATTTCATGGCCATGTCTGCGGTGGCCTGACAATCGGCTATAAGGCGGCGCTGTACGCAATGGAACTGTTGGAGATGGAGTTTTCCGAAGATGAACAGATCGTCTGCATTGCTGAAAATGACGCTTGCGGTGTGGATGCCATTCAGGTCATGCTTGGCTGCTCTATAGGAAAGGGAAATCTGCTGTTCCATATGCGGGGCAAGCAGGCATTTTCCTTCTACAACAGAAAGAACGGAAAGTCTGTCCGCCTGGTGCTGAAGCCGAAGCCGGACGGAATGACCCGTGAACAGTCCTTTGACTATTACCAGTCTTGTCGGCCTGAAGATATGTTTGATGTAAAAAAGGCGGTGATTCAGCTGCCGGAGAAAGCACGGCTGTTTGATTCCTACACCTGTGATTGCTGCGGCGAGAGCACAGGCGCAAATTGGATCAGGCTTTCCGGTGGAAAGAAATTGTGCCTGGACTGCTACCAGACCTACGACCGCTTTGACGTATAACATCGAAAACCATGGGAAACCCCCAATGCCGGGCAGTCCGGTATTGGGGGAAGATTTTTTTGGGGATTGTATTTGCACAGGGAAAAGCGAGCATTGTGTCAGGAAAACAGGTGAAGAAAAGCTTCGTTATGTTCCAACATCACAAAAAGTCCCATCCCCTGCCCTCTGCTTTTTGGGTTCCGGGACCGTAGCACAAACATGGGAAAGCCGCTACAATAAAGCTATAAAATGTGGGGGGGAACCACATTTGCGAAAGGAGTTATTCACATGGCAGTTGGACAATTCATGAAGCGGGCCGCAGAGCGGGATTACAGCAAATTCTGGGCGGAGGAAGGGAGCTTCCCCTGGCTGTTCCAGCAGGCCCTGCCGCCGATCACCGGGCGGCCCATCAGCGTCCGGGAGAATTACGCCCGCTGCGTCCGGGGGGAACAGCCCTACTGGATGCCCAATTACTTTCTGGAAAAGAATATCCTCTGGCCCGATGCCGTGGAGGAGCACCCTGTGCCCGAGAAGAACGGCTTCGACTGGTGGGGCGTGGACTGGTATATGGAGCCGGGAATCGGTGGCATGATCACAAAGCCCGGCACCCGGGTGATCTCCGACTTTGCCGAATGGAAAAACGAGGTGGAGTGGCCGGACCTGGGCTGCGTGGACTTTGCCTCGGACGGCAAGAAGCTCCAGACCCGCTTAGACCCTGAACGGCCCCATATTTTCGAGTGTACCGAGGGCGTGTTTGAGCGGCTCCATGAGATGATGCCCTTTGACGAGAGCCTGCTGGCCTTCTATGAGGAGCCGGAGCTTCTGGAGGAGTTCTTCCAGAAGATGGCGGATTACAAGATCGAGGTCTGCCAAAAGGTCTTTGAAAACTACGGCGTGGTAGATGGCGTGCTCTATCACGATGACTGGGGCACCCAGCGGGGGGGCTTCTTCTCCAATGAAATGTTCCGGGAGCAGATCATGCCGGCCACCAAGCGGATCATGGATTATATCAAGTCCCAGGGCAAGTTCATCGAGCTCCATTCCTGCGGCAAGAACATCCAGTATGTGCCGGAGATGATCGAGCTGGGCATTGATATGTGGACGCCTCAGGTGGGCATCAACGAGCCGGACTTCCTGGTGGAGCACTATGGCGACAGGATGACCTTCGCCTTCGATATGCCCATCGCCCCCGATGCCACGGAAAGCCGGATTCGCCAGCAGACCCGGGATTTCGTGGACCGCTTCGGCGCCAAGGGCCGGGTCATGTGCTGGATCATGGGCACACCCGAGCAGTCCGCCATCGCGGGCGACGAGCTGTATACCTATTCCAGCGCGTACTATAAGAAGCTGTATAAGCGGTAAAACGACCCGGGGCGGCAAACGCCGCCCCGGAATCTTTTTGGATGGACACGGAAAGAAAATTATGATAAAATTGTGTATATATACAGCATGATCCAGCTGAAACGGTGGTGTGCCGGGGGACGGTCTGCGGTGTGGAAGGGGCAAATATGGCAATGGGGAAAGAAAATCTGGAAGATATCTATGCGGAGCTTTTGAACAGCCCTGTCACCTCAAAGACCAATTACATGCAAAGAGACGAGACCAAGCCCTTTGTCAGGTCCTTTGAAAGCTACTTATCGGATACGAAGACAAAAAGTAGTCCGATTCGGGGTGAGATGGACTATTTTGTGTCCAGAAGTCCCGAATTTGGCATCAATATCAGCTGGGTGTCCAGTCAGACTGAGGGATTGACCTACGACTATTGTACCTTTGTAACCCCGGACGGAAGCAGCCAGCTTTATCATGCACAGCTCATGGTGCCGGAACCGTTGAAGATGTATCCCCATCGCCATGACTATTTCGAGCTGGTATATGTGCTCTCGGGGCGTTTCCGGCAGACCATCGGCAATCAATGGGTGACCATGGAACAGGACGACCTGCTGCTGCTGGATACCAGCACGGTACACACGGAGTATATTGCAGAGGACGGTGTGGTTCAGTATCTCCAGATCCCCAAGGCAGTCATGGAGGCAGTATTTCAGGAAATCACCAGATCCAAAGATCTGGACGAGTTCTTTGCAGCCAGTATGCTGAAGCAGAACAGCAAATATCGGTATATATCTTATGCAAACTGCGGAGCGTATCCCAGGGCCCTTTTGGAGCAGATGCTCCGGGAGAAGGTCGCAGGGGAGCCGGGAAACAGGTATGTGCTGTTTGCCCTGCTCATCCGGCTTATGGACTGGATCGGCCAGGCACCGGCACAGCACCGCAGCTCCGTCACAAAATCCACCTATGGGGACGGCAGGGTCCTGGGCCAGCTGTTGCAATATCTGGAGACGAACAATTGGCGTGTGGACAGGAGCGCCATGGAGCGGGACCTGCACTATACGGAGAGCTATCTGAATAAGGTCCTGCGAAAATCCACCAATATGTCTCTGACGGAATACTGCATCGAAAAGCGGCTGGAATATGCCGTCACGCTGCTGACAACTACCAGTCTCAGCATCGGAGAGATCATCGCCAAGTGCGGTTACCAGAATAAGACCCATTTTTACAGAATGTTCCAGGAGAAATACGGGAAGACACCGCTGGAGGTGCGCAGAGATCGCATGTAAAAGATACATATGTTTTTTGACAGAGTCGGAATTTCCGGCTCTGTTCTTTTTTAGGAAATTAGCAAAATGCACAAAATAAGAGTGACATATATGCGGAATAAGACGAAAAATGACGAAAAATGATACTCGTTTTTTCGCGGAGTTCCTTTGCGGTCATTGAAAATCGGGCGAAAAACCGATACCATATTTGCATGAGGTTGAAAAACAATACCCCAAATGACCGGCTGGGCCGAATAATTCTTGGATACCCGATCAAAGGAACGGAGGAGCGTAATGGAAAGAGAACTGATCCTGGCTGCACACAAGGTGTGTAAAGCCTTTGGCCCCACACGCGCACTGATCGATGTGGATGTGGAGGTTCGGAAGGGCGAAATTCGCGGCCTCATTGGCGAAAACGGTTCCGGAAAATCTACATTTTGCTCCATCGTTGCGGGAGCTCTGGAGATGGACAGCGGTGAACTGGAGCTTCACGGTGAAAAATACGAGGTCAAGAGCATGGTGGAGGCCCAGAATCACGGTGTCGCTATGATCGTTCAGGAGGCAGCCACCTTCCCCGGACTGGACGTCGCCTCCAATATCTTTGCCGGACGGTTGGAGCAGTATACAAAGTGCGGCTTCCTGGACTGGAACACGATCTATGCGGAAGCGGACCGCATCCTGGAAGATATCGGCGTTCCGGAGATCAAGGGCCGGATGAACATTGAACAGCTGAATTTTGAGGACCGGAAAATCGTGGAGATCGCCCGGGCCATGGTGAATAAGCCCGAGATCCTGATCATTGACGAGACCACCACCGCACTGGCAACCAAGGGCCGGAAGCTGATCTATGCACTGATCGAGCGGATGCACAAGGAAAACAAGGCGGTGCTGTTCATCTCTCACGATCTGGATGAGCTGATGGAGCGGTGCAATACCATCACGGTGCTGCGGGACGGCCTGATCATTGATACGCTGGACCGGGAGAACATGTCCATCGAGCGGATGCGGTCGCTGATGATCGGCCGGGAGCTCCAGGGGGACTATTACCGCCCGGATTTTGACGGGAGCTGCAGCGAAGAGGTGCTGCTGAAGGCAGAGCAGGTAACGCTGCGTCCGTATTTTAAAAACATTGACGTTACCCTGCACAAGGGCGAGATATTGGGCTTCGGCGGCCTTTCCAACTGCGGTATGCACGAGCTGGGCCGACTGCTCTTCGGTCTGGAAAAACCGCTGACCGGCAGTGTGACGCTTTACAAGGACGGGGAGCCCGTCCAGATCACATCCCCGTCCGTGGCGGTGGACCGGGGCATGGCCTACGTCTCCAAGGACCGGGACAAGGAATCCATCGTTCTGCAGGCCAGCATTCAAAGCAACATTCTGATGCCTGCACTCAAGCGGCTGAGCGGTGCACTGGGCTTCATCTCTCCGGCAAAGGAGCGGGCACTGACCAATCAACAGATCAAGGTGATGAGCATCAAGTGCAGAAACGGCAGCCAGCTGGTGAAGGAGCTGTCCGGCGGCAACAAGCAGAAGGTGGTCTTTTCCAAGTGGCTGGGCACGGATTGTGATGTGTTCATTCTGGACTGCCCTACCCGCGGCATTGACGTAGGCGTCAAGGCCGATATGTATAAGCTGATCATGGAGCTGAAGCGGCAGGGCAAGGGCATTATCATGATCTCCGAGGAGCTGCTGGAACTGATCGGCATGAGTGACCGGATGATGATTTTCAAGGACGGAAAGGTGTCAAAGGAATTTGCCCGCAGCGCCGACCTGAAGGAAAACGACATCATCGAGTACATTATTTGAGGAGGGCACACCATGGCAGAATCCAGTAGAACCAGTGAGCAGAATCTTCTGATTCAGGCGCGCCTGGATAAGCAGGCAGCCAGGAAGCAGGTCATCGGCAGGATCGTCCCCTATTTTGGCCTGGTGTTTCTGTTCATTTTCTTTACCATCGTTACAAAAGGACTTTTTATCAGTAAGAAAAACCTGTCGAATATGGTGGAGCAGTGCTTCACCATGTGTATCGTGGCAACCGGCGCGGCCTTTGTTTATGCCCAGGGCAATATGGACTTCTCCATCGGCTCTGCCTGCGGCGTTGCCCAGATGTGCGGTGCAATATTGCTGCTGCACAAGGGCTGGCCCATGCCCCTGGCGATGGCCGTTACGATTTTGGTTCCCGTGCTGACCTGCAGCCTGGTTTCCACCATCGCCGTTGTGTTCCGGGTCCCGGTGTTCATCGGCTCCATGTGTGTCCGCTCCCTGCTGGCGGGTCTTCTGACGATCGGCGTTGCAAAGGCAGAGATCGTGATCCCCGTGAGCAATTGGCCCATTATGACCAACGGTGTATTTAAGGCCGCCGTGATGCTTGCGATCATTGCCGTCGGCGTCTATCTGTTCCATTTTACCCGGGTGGGAAAATGGGCCAAGGCCATCGGCGGCAACCGCAATACCGCAAAGCAGGCGGGCATTAAGATCGTCCAGCAGCAGTACCTGGCCTATATTCTTCTGGGCATCTGCGTGGGCATTGCAGGTGTGTTCCAGATGTTCCGCAATTCCACGGTCTCCACCGCAGCCGGAACCGGCATCGAGTTTAATATCATGCTGGCAGTGGTCCTGGGCGGCTTCCCCATGTCCGGCGGCGATAAGGCCAACCTGCCTGCCGCAGTCGTGGGTGCCATCACGGCGACGCTTCTGACCAACGGTCTGGCAATGTGGGGTCTGGAGCCCAACCTGGTCAACGGCGTCAAGGGCATTATCTTCGTTATCATGGTCGGCCTGAGCTATGACCGCAGTGCGGGCAAGCTGGTGACCTGATATATGTATTCCGTCGTAAACAGCGTAAGCTGAAAAAAGTGAAAAAGGAAGGATAAAAACATGAAAAAGATCGTTTCTCTGATCCTGGCGCTGGCGTTGCTGCTGGCTCTGACCGCCTGCGGCTCCGGCACCTCTGCCGGTACTGCCGAGACCACCGCCCCTGCCTCCACCGTGGACGACAGCAAGGGTACCCAGATCGATGCCGATGGCAGCGTCATCACCAAGTATGACAAGGCCACCGTCAGCACCGACAAGGAGCTTCCCCATTTCAAGATCCTGGTCCTGTACAACAGCTTCACCGATAAGCTGGGTTCCCAGTATAAGTCCTCCATGGAGTATATTGCCGAGCCCCTGAACATTGAATTCACCTTCCTGGAGACCGGCAGCAACGCCGATGAGGCAACGGCCGCCATCGAGGCCGCTCTGGTCAACGGTTATGACGGCTGCATCGGCACCGTCGCTACGGAAGCCCGTGCCGCCCTGTTTGATAAGGCCGGCGTTCCCTATGTGGTCTGCGGCGGCATGCCCTCCAGCGAGGAGCAGGCCAAGACCATGGCTACCTACGGCGCTTACCTCGGCAGCGTTGTCGTGGACGACTACGGCGCAGGCTGGGCAATGGCAGAGGCACTGTATGCAAACGGCTGCCGCAACGTCATGTGGGACGGCCTGTCCCGGGGCTACTCCGGTCAGCATGATGCCCGTGCCGCCGGCTTCTTCGATGCCGTGGCCACCCACGACGATATGAAGATCATTGTTGAGAACTGGGACTACACCCAGTGGGCAGACGGCATTGCAACCGCTGCTGCCACCTATCCCGAGCTGGACGGCGTTGGCTGCACCTGCCTGATGGCCAATATCTACAATACCATCGAATCCGAGGGCCTGGTCGGCAGTGTCCTGCTTGCCGGTATCGACGTTTCCGAGGGCACCGGCCGCGCATTTGAAAACGGCTCCCTGGCCTATATCGCCGGCGGCAACTATGCCTGTGAGCAGATCTGCTTTGCCGTGCTGTACAACTATCTGCTGGACGGCACCCGTGTGATCGCCGATCCCGCCGTGAACCTGGCTATGAACAATATCAACCTGAACAGCCTGGATGATTACAACAACTATATCAAGTATCTGGACTCCGCAGTCCCCGCCTACACCGCCCAGGAGCTGCTGGATATGACCCACTATGTGGATGAGACCTTCACCGCCGAGAAGATGGTCGAGGTGTGCAAGACCTATTCTCTGGAGGATGTCATGGCCCGTCATGCAGATCTGGTTCAGTAAGTTTTATCGGTAAATTAGAAGCGGCCATAGAATACGGCCAATGGAGGTATTACCTTGAAACATCAAAATAAACTTACCGGAAAGCTGCTGGGGCTTGCCAAAACGCTGGTCATTCCGGTTGCCGTTTATGTGCTATTCGGAATTCTCTCCGGCGGCCGTATGTTTAACTCCCGTGCAATTCTTACGGTATTGCGTCAGGCGATCCAGCCGTCCATCATCTGCTATGCCCTGCTGCTTGGCATGAGCATCGGCATGATGAACTTTGGCGCGGGCTCCTTCGTGATCTGCGCTGCCATTATCGGAAACGGCCTGTCCAATATGCTGGGCTGGGGCCTGCCGGGACTGGTGTTCTTTGCAATCCTGATCTCCCTGATCTGCAGCGCCATTATGGGCCTGCTCTACAATTGGCTGCGGGTCCCCTGCATGGTGCTGAGTCTTGGCATGATGCTGGTCTTCGAATCCATGCCCCGGGTATTTTTCCCCGGCGGCGCCGTGATCGCCACGGAAAACGCCTTCCTGGCGCGGCAGCCCTGGTGCTTTGTGATCATGGCTGCAATGATGGTGGTCTTCTACATCATCTACAACAAAACGCCGTATGGCCACAACATCCGGGCAATCGGTTCCAATCAGTCCGTTGCTCTGGCGGCCGGTCTGAACCTGGATAAGATCAAGTTTACCAATTTCATGGTAGGCGGTTTCTTCCTGGGCGTTGCCGCAGTGCTCTATATGTCTGCGCAGGGCAAGGTGCAGAACGTGAGCGCCCTGGGCTCCATGGCCGTTATGATGGATGGCTTTATGGGTGTGTTCCTTGGTATGCTGCTGGCCCGGTGGTCGGATCCCAGCATTGCCGTGTTCTGCGGTGTGCTGACCATGAAGATCCTGGCCAATGTTTTGTGGCGGTGGGCCTGGAATCCACCTGGAAGGATGTTGTGACGGGCCTGTTTATGCTCATCATCATGGCCGTATCCGAAAATGCAACGCTGCCCGGCAGGATCAAAGCCGACAAGGCCTTCGCCGCAGAGGCTATGGCTGAGCGCGCATCCTGAATCGTGTCAAAATCAAGGCCAGCACTGCGCAATCCGTCTGCGGAGGACGGCGGCTTTTTCCGCTGCCGCTATCTGCCGGACCGCGCGGTGCTGGCCAAAAATGAAAACGGAGGTGTTCCCCTATGCAGAAAAGCAGTTTGAATCAACACTGGAAATTATCTCACCATCTGGGCTCTCTGATGGAAAGCATCAGCGGCGGCACGGATCGCCCCGAGGAGATCAACCTGCCCCATGATGCCATGTTGGCCATGAAGCGAAGCCCGGATTCTCCCTCCGGCGCCAATACGGGGTATTTTGAAGGCGAAAATATTTGCTATATCAAGGAATTTACCGTTCCTGCAGCCGAGAAGGATAAGGTGCATTATCTGTACTTTGACGGGGTCTACACAAATCCCTCCTTTGTGATCAACGGCGCATTTGTGAAGAAATTTCACCATGGCTATGTCCCCTGCTGTATGCGCATTGACAAGTACATCCGTTATGATGAGCCCAATGTGCTGAAGGTTTCCATCCGGGGCACGGCGCTTCCCAACAGCCGCTGGTATTCCGGCCAGGGCATCTACCGGGATGCGTGGCTGCTCACCGGTGACAGGCTCCACATTTCCCAGGACGGCCTCCATGTGACCACTCTGGACTGCTCGGAGGAGCTGGCACAGATCGAAGTGACTGCGGATGTTTGGAACGAGGGCCCGTCGGCCAGAGAGGGCTATGCGGAGCTGACCGTATTGGATGGCAGCGGCAAGGTCGTCGCAGAGCGGAAGGCACGCTTCTATGCGGATGCCAACGGCAAGGTCCTGGTCCGGCAGCGTCTGACGCTGGATAAGCCGAACCTGTGGGATGTGGACAGCCCCAATCTGTATTCCGTGAAATGCCGCCTGACGGACCGGGGGACCGGGGAGACCGTGGACTGTGAGGAAGCGGCCTTCGGCATCCGGAAGCTCCAGCTGGACAGCAAATACGGCCTGCGGATCAACGGAAGGGTCGTCAAGCTTAAGGGCGGCTGCGTTCACCATGACAATGCCTTCCTGGGTGCCGTATCCGTGGAGGATGCAGAGGTGCGCAGAGTGCGCCTGCACAAATCCATGGGCTACAATGCCATCCGTACGGCCCACAATCCCCCCAGTACAGCTCTGCTGAACGCCTGCGACCGGCTGGGCCTGCTGGTGATGGATGAATTCACCGACATCTGGACCGAGGGAAAGACTGCCTATGACTATTCGGAGTATTTCCCCGAATGTTTTGAAGAGGATGTGGAGCGAGTCGTCCGCCGGGATTACAATCACCCCAGCATCATTCTGTGGTCCATCGGCAATGAGATCCCGGATACCGGAAATCCCATCGGGACCCAGTGGGGCCGGAAGCTGGTGGAAGCCTTTAAACGTCTGGATCCCACCCGTTTTGTTACCAACGGCCTGAATGTTATGCTTTCCGCTTCCTCCTGCATTGGTGAGATCATCCGGAAGCAGAAGGAGACAATGGCAGCGGACGGCGTCAATGATATCATCGGGGCTTCGAATATGATGGACCTGATCACCGGAAGCCCGCTGATCGATCCATATGTGGAGGAGTCCTGCGATATTCTGGACGTGATCGGTTACAACTACGCCAACGCACGCTATGAGCGGGAGCATCCGCTGCATCCGGAGTGGATATTCTTCGGCTCGGAGACCTTCTCCGGCGCACTGGACACGAACTGGGATACGGTTATGCGCAATCCCTACGTGATCGGTGACTTCTGCTGGACTTCTATGGATTATCTGGGCGAAGCGGGCTGCGGCCGGATCGCGGCGCTGGACGAGGACGCCGGCGCATTCTGCGGGGCCTATCCCTGGATCGCCGCAGCGGACGGAGATTTTGACCTGACAGGCTTCCGCAGACCCATGTCCTACTGGCGGGAGATCATCTGGGGCGGCGGCGATCACCAGCCCTACCTGGCCGTCCACAGAATGCAGAATGTGGGAAAAGAGCTGTATGTCAGCCGCTGGAATTTCACGGACGCCGTCCACAGCTGGACCTGGCCGGGCTACGAGGGCAAGCAGACGACCGTGGAGGTCTACTCGGATGCCCAGGAGGTGGAGCTCTTCATCAATGGGGTATCCCAGGGCAGAAAGCCTGTGGGGAATGATTTCCACCGGTGCTATACCAGCTGGGATGTCACCTATACGCCCGGTGCGGTGGAGGCAGTCGCCTATATGGACGGGAAAGAGGTTGGCCGTCACAGCCTGAAAACCGCAGAGGGCTGCGGAGTGTATGCCGCTGCCGATAAGACGACCCTCCGGGCAGGCAGCAGCGACCTGAGCTATCTGGAAATCGAGCTGCGGGATCCGGAGGGAGTCATGGTGATGACCTCGGATAAGACTGCGTCCGTCCAGGTCACGGGACCGATCCGTCTGGCAGGCGCGGGCTCCGGCGATCCGAAGACCACCGAGTGCTACCTCGACAATACCCACCGCTTCTTCGAGGGCCGTCTGCTTGCCATTCTGGCGGCGGAGGAGCACCCCGGTGAGGCCACTGTCACGGTCACCTGTGAGGGCCTGGAGCCGGTCACGCTGACCTATACCGTCGTATAACATATCGGTTTTCTTCCGAAAACGCATAAAACAGCAAGGCGTTCCGTTTCCCTGCAGGGGGCGGAATGCCTTGCTGTTTGTGCATAAGATCCTTGGAAGGCCTTTATTCCTTTTCCAGTGCCATGATCTTATCGATCCGTCTCTGGTGCCGAGGCTCTCCGGAGAAGGGGGTGGAGACCCAGGTGTCTACGATCTCCAGGGCCAGGTTTTCGCCGACGATACCGGCGCCCAGGGCCATCATGTTGGTGTCGTTGTGCAGCCGGGTCATTTTGGCGGACAGCACGTCGGACAGCAGGGCGCAGCGAATGCCCTTGATCTTGTTGGCGGTGATGGACACGCCGATGCCGGTGGTGCAGAGCACAATGCCCTTCTCGCATTCGCCGGAAGCCACGGCCCGGGCGGCGGCGGCGGCAAAATCCGGATAGTCGCAGCTCTCGGGGCCGTTGGTGCCGAAGTCCACCACCTCGTAGCCCGCTTTGCGGAGATGGTCCGCAACCTTATTTTTCAGAAGATACGCGCCGTGGTCACAGCCCAGGGCAATTTTCATATTTCTTTCCTCCTGTATAAATTCAGGCAACACCGCACAATACGATTTGTCTTGTGCGCTGCTGCCTTAAATTGCAAATCCCCCATCTACGTTCAGCACGTTTCCGGTGATAAAATCGGCCTCTGCCAGAAATGCCATGGCTTTTGCCACGTCCTCCGGTGTCCCGTTCCGGCCCAGGGGCGTCTCCTGGGCCAGCTCTTCCAGGGTTTCCGGGTCTACCTGGGCGCACATATCCGTCAGGATCACTCCGGGGGCCACGCAGTTCACCCGAATGCCGCTGGGGCCCAGCTCCTTGGCCAGGGCCTTGGTCAAAGCAATGACGGCCCCCTTGGTGGCGGAATAGGCCGCCTCGCAGCTGGAGCCCACCCGGCCCCACATGCTGGAAACCGTCACGATGCTGCCGCGCTGCTTTTGCAGGAAGCTGGGCAGGGCGGCATTGACGCAGTTGTAAATACCCTTGACATTCACGTCAAAGATCCGGTCCCAGTCCTCCTCCTGCATGGACTGCATGAGCCCATAGAAGCAAATGCCCGCATTGCAGATGAGAATATCCACATCGCCGATCTGCCGGAAGGCGGCCTTCACGGCGGCACTGTCGGCCACATCGCAGCGGATGGGAGTGGCGCCGGTTTTTCCGGCAACGTCCGTAGCGGCAGCGTCGTTCTTCTCATAGAGGAAGAACACCCGGTGGCCCTTCTGCGCGAAGAGCTCCACCGCCGCCCGGCCGATCCCCCGGGACCCGCCGGTGATCACAACTGTTGACATAACATTCTCCTTGAAGGCTCCCCTGCAAGGGGAGCCCCAAATTTATCTTCTTCTGCTCTTGGTCCGGTGGTCGGAATACTGGCGGATGGAAGAGATCTTGCTGTCGGACTCGGACATGAAGGCCTTCAACTTCTCTTCAAACAGCTGGTCTGCCGTCTTGGGGGCTGCGGGCTGCACGGGGGCGCGGTTGGGGCGGCTGTTCTGACCTTCCCGGCGCTGGCCGCCGTTGCCGCGGAACTCGCCTCTGGGCGCATTCTCCCGCTGGGGCTTGGGCTCCAGGCGCTTGATGGACAGGTTGATCTTGCCATTGTCCAGGCCAATGACCATCACCTTCACATCCTGGCCCTCGGTCAGGTGCTGGTGGATATCGCTGACGTAGGCATTGGCAACCTCTGAGATATGTACCATACCGGTTTTATTCTCCGGCAGGGCGATGAACGCGCCAAAATTGGTGATGGACTTGACTTTTCCCTCTAAAACGGCTCCGACGGTTAACTCCATAGATGCTATGTTTCCTCCAAAATTATTTCAGGCGCAGCGGTGTGCTGCTGCCGGTTTTCAATTTCCGCTGCCGGGCTGGATGATGACCGCGTCGGGGTCTACAAGCCCCAGCTCCTCTGAGGCAATGGCCCGGATGGCCTCGTCTGACTCCATGTCGGTCAGGCGCTCCTGCAGGCGGCGATTCTGCCCTGCGGTCTGAGCGGCCAGAGTCCGGGTGTCCGCGATTTGGGACTGTACGCTCAGCCTGACCCAGCTCAGGGCCGCCAAGGCCAGCATGGAAAATACCACCAGACTGAGGATCAGGACCTTCAACAGCGGCGTTGAGCGGTTCCAGACGATCCTGGTGCTGCCGATTTTTACGGACGACTCTTGCATTGGGTTTCCCTCCCCGGTTCAGCGAATTCTTCCGTCCTATTGTAACCCATTTTCCGGCAGATGCAAACACATTTTTTGCGATTTTAAAAATTTTTTTCGGGACAGACAAAAATACACCGGCCATGGCCTTCAGAAGAGACCAAAACCCATAAAACACCGGCTGCAGCACCGCACCCAGGCTTTTATCCGCGGCCCAAAAGCCGGGAAGCATCACTGCGGCACAGCCAAGCCGCAGGTCTCCGCCGCAAACGCCAAAATTCAGCCAGCAGAGCCCCAGCCCCGTCATCAGCACAAACAGCGGGTCCCCTCGCTTTCCCAGGGGCCGCAGGAAGCCCCACAGCAGCCCCAGAGCCGCGCCTAAAAGAAAGGCCGCGCCAAGCATCGTTCCCATTAGCCCAGCAGCCTTTGCAGGAAGGAGCCGCTCTGCCGGGGGGCCTCGTAGCTCAATGCGCTGATCGTGCCCTCCACCGTTACCCTTCCCCCTTCCACGGACAGCTCTTTCAACTGCAGCTGCTCCCCCTGGACCGTCAGCGTCCCCATATCCGTCTGCAAAACCACCGCGTCCTCGTCAAACCGGACCACCTCCGTGACACCCGTAACACTGAGGCTCTTCCGCTCGGTCAGCCGCAGGCTGTGGCTCTCCTGAACCAAGGCCTCCACCCCCTTCCCGGAAGCAGTATATGCCCCCGCTCCCCTGCCCAGAACCGAACATTTCCTTCGGCAATCGTTGACAGGCCGGGCAAAACGGGGTAAAATATTTCTAGAAACGGAAAGGTGTGAGCGCTATGAAGAAAAAGGATGTTCAGAGCATGGTGCGGCTGATGCTGACCCCTGTGCTGATGGTGATCCTGGGCATTGTTCTGGTGGTACGGCCGGACTCTGCCTCGGCTCTTGTGGGCAAGGTCCTGGGCTGGGTCCTGCTGGTGGTGGGCATTGGCCTGCTGGTGGAATCCATTGCCGTGAAGGAGCTGACCACCAGCAGGATCCTGTTTGTGGTGGTGGCGGCTGCTCTGGGCCTGTGGCTGGTGCGCAATCCCCTGCGTCTTGCGGCTGCTCTGGGCTGGGTCGCCGGGCTGCTGATCCTGGTGCGGGCCGTACAGGATATCATCAACGCCGCCCGCTGGAAGTGCGGCATGAAGTATGCCCTGCTGTCTGCCATCATCGGCGGACTGCTGATCCTGCTGCCCATGACCACCTCCCGGGCGGTTTGGGTCATTGTAGGCCTGTTGGTCATTGCGGTGGGTGTGCTCATGGCCATTGACCGTCTGAAGCCCGGAAAGCTCCTGGGCGACGGCGGCAATATCATCGACGCCCAATGAGATACGCCTGCTGCTCTCTGGACGGGCGCGGCGGCCATGAGGCCGGTTGGGCCCTCCTGCGGCAGCTCTATCTGGAGGAGACCGGTCAGCCCCTGCCCCCTGTCCGGCTGACCAAACGGGGCAAGCCCTATTTTCCGGACAGCCCCTATCACTTCTCCATCTCCCACACCCGCCGCCATGCTGCCTGCGTCCTGGGAAAGCACCCCGTGGGCCTGGACCTGGAGGAGCTGAACCGCCCCATCCGGCTGGAAACCGCCAGAAGGGTGCTCTCCCCTGCGGAATACGCCCAATTCGAAGCCGCCCCAGACAAGCGCCGGGCATTTCTGACCTTCTGGGTGCTGAAGGAGGCCCGGGTCAAGTGCGACGGTACGGGGCTGCTGGGCTTTCCAAATCGGACGGACTTTACCCTCCGGGACCCCCGGGTCTGGGAATGGGACGGATGCCTTGCGGCCATGATCGTTGAGAAAGGATAGAAAAATGCTGTTTGATACCCACGCCCATATGGATGACCGGGCCTTTGATGCGGACCGGACAGAGCTTCTGACCACTTCCCTGCCCCAGGCGGGCATTGCACTGCTGATGAACCCTGGCTGTTCCGCCGCCTCCTCCGAGGCGGCGGCAGCTCTGACCCGGGAATACGACTACATCTATGCCGCCGTCGGCTCCCATCCGGATGCGGCGGACGAGGTAAATGACGCCGTGCTGGACCGCTACCGGCAGCTGTGCCGGGAAAACCCAAAAATAAAGGCCGTTGGAGAGATCGGCCTGGATTATCACTATGAGGACATCCCTCGGAATATTCAGAAGAAGGCCTTCGCCGCTCAGATGGAGCTGGCCCGGGAGCTGAAAAAGCCTGTCATCGTCCACGAGCGGGAGGCACACCAGGACGGCATGGACATCGTCACCGCCTTTCCGGAGGTGACGGGGGTGTTCCACTGCTTCTCCGGGTCTGCGGAAATGGCAAAATGGCTGGTTGCCCGGGGCTGGTACGTAGGCTTTACGGGTGTGCTGACCTTCAAAAACGCCCGCCGTGCCCTGGAAGCCGCCGCAGCGGTGCCCCGGGACCGGGTGGTCATTGAGACGGACTGCCCCTATATGTCCCCGGAGCCCTTCCGGGGCAAGCGCAACGACCCCACCCGGCTCTACCGCATGGCCGAGGCTCTGGCCAGCCTCTGGAGCGTAAGCCCGGAGGAGGCCCAGGCCCTTACCTTCGAAAACGGGAAAAGGCTGTATAGAATAGAAAACCGCTTCCCCTTCGGGGAAGCTGGCTCGCGTTAGCGAGACTGAAGAGGGGCCTAATAGGCGAGAGCGGCTGGCAAAAACGCATACAGGTGACACCCTGCTCTCGCGCACGGCACCCCTCTTCCACCACCGCCATAGGCGGCGGTCCCCCTTCCCCGTAGGGGAAGGTTAGGAATTCTGCATTGAAAACCTACGCAATCAATCGTATAATAGGGCACAAACCAACAACAGGAGAGAACTATGCTGAATCAATTTTCCAGATCGGAGCTGGTCTTTGGCAAGGATGCCATGGAGCGGCTGAAAAACGCCCGGGTTGCCGTGTTTGGCATCGGCGGCGTGGGGGGATATACCGTGGAGGCCCTGGCTCGGTCCGGGGTTGGGGCGCTGGATCTGATCGATGACGACAAGGTCTGCATCACCAACCTGAACCGGCAGATTCTGGCCACCCGCAGCACCGTTGCAAAATACAAGGTGGATGTGGCCAGGGACCGCATTCTGGACATCAATCCCAACTGCCAGGTGACAACTTACCAGACCTTTTTCATGCCGGACACCGCCGACCAGTTCGATTTTTCCCAGTATGACTATGTGGTGGATGCCATCGACACCGTTACCGGCAAGAAGGAGATCATTCTTCGGGCCCGGGCAGCGGGCGTTCCGGTGATCAGCTCCATGGGCGCGGGCAATAAGGTGGAGGCCTCGGCCTTTAAGGTTGCGGATATCTACAAGACCAGCGTGTGCCCCCTGGCCCGGGTCATGCGAAAGATCTGCCGCCAGAACGGCATAGACCACCTGAAGGTGGTCTACTCCGAGGAAAAGCCAATCCGTCCCCTGGAGGACATGGCAATTTCCTGCCGGGCGGACTGCGTCTGCCCTCCTGGCACGGCCCACAAGTGTACCCAGCGCCGGGACATCCCCGGCTCCACTCCCTTCGCCGTGGCCGCCGCCGGCATGATCATCGCCGGTGAGGTAGTCAAAGACCTTACGGCCTTCGACCGGGGAGACCGCTAAGCACGAACGCATAAGAGAACAGAACCCCCCAGGGAACGTCCGCTCCTGGGGGGTTCGTGACGAAATGGCGTATTTTGAAGCCCCGGGAAATGCTGCACCAGCCAAGACACAGGGATGGACGTTGTACATGGGGACAACGAATGGGGCCGTGGGGATTTGCGAGAAAGAAACAGTGCCGCCCGGTGGGTACGCGAGAGCGACCACCGGGCGGTGTGTGTTGGCTCTAATCTGAAAGTGCTATGGAAATGGCTTTGAGCTGCCGTTGCATTCCATCTGCTACCAATTCTTGTTTATTGCCCTACTTATACATTACGGGCACAGCATTTAACATATTCTTCGAGTCTATGATAGATTTATAGATTCTTTTGATTCCAGCTTCTCTCGCCATGCTGACTACAAGATTCTGCTCTTTTTCGCGCATTCTCAAGCCGAGAATAATTCCACTTGGAACCCACTCCATCATAATCGGCGGATTCATCTGGCAACCAGGTATCATTCGCCATTCTTCATCATATTCGTGACATTTTTTCTTGATTAGTGTTGTCCGCTCTCTTTCCCACATTCCGTTTCCAACGCCATCATACAGAGATTGTGGAAACTGCATTTTGGAAAGTTCTTCAAGTTTGTGGAGCATCACGATTTTCGCAAAATTAGTGGCATCATAAGGGCTATCTGAATAGTAAATAGGATATAGCGGCGCTCCATAAATTTTTATCCCACAATTTTGACATTTGTCCTGTTTTCCACACATATAATTTTCATCGTTTTCAAGGTCATATACTTGGACGAATCCTTTGTGCTGATCGGCGTATTTCAACCACAAGACCTCATTGAAACCATTTTCAGAAAAACAGACTGACCATGTGTCCTTCTTTACTTCGTCCCGCAAAGCAAGTGCAAAACTCAGAAAACTTTCGACCAGACCATCTGAAAGCATTTTTTCTACGCTATCCGGCGTTAAAAATCTAAGCCATTCCTTTGGAAGAATTTTTTCAAGAATGGGTTTTGCGCCTTCTGTAACCATTACAGTACTTTCATGAGTCTGAAACGCTTTCAGGAATTCCTGACGAATGGCATCAATGTCAATGTGCAGGAACGTGTCAAAAGGATCGTCATAGTAATTGGCAGAAGAAAAATAGAGCTTGTTTGTACGTAGTGCATCCAAACTGTTTAGAGTAACGGGCCGATACCGATAAAGCAGTTTTGGAAGCTTTATGGTAGCTTTTAGCTTTTCCATATCTCGCTGCGGGTCACGGCCGGGCAGCATACGGAGTGTGTCCCAGAATATTTTTCGTTCCTGAGCGTCCATTTTCTTCTGTAGCTCCTTTCTTTGTTCAGTTGAAGATTTCTTTATGCAGACACAATTTTGAATAAACTAATTGTTCTCCTCAAAATTCTCTACCTGTTCCATAACCTTACGGAACACTTCCGGGCTGTACTGGGGTGGATAGCCGTTTTTGATCAGGCAGACTTTGATATCAAATTTCAGCTGGTCACGCACAATTTGATTGTTGAGCCAATCTGCAAATGAGGACTTTGTGTCAATGATTTCCTTGATTTTTCTAGCCAATGCTTTACACCTATCGTTTACCGTCACACCATTGACAGTCTTGTCCTTGCCATATTCAAAGTTATACTCGTCCCGCAGTGCCATAAGAATATCATAAAATGCTTTTTCTTCAAAGGTCAGCCCGACTTTTCGGAAGCTTTCACGGTCTGCGTTCATTTCTCTTAGAATGGTGAGCGCTTGCTCGGTCGCGTTCCGAATAATCTCCTCTGAGGTATATTCCTGTGCTTCCCCTGCTTCCTCTTCTGTAAGGTGCTTTCTGCGCTCGTGGTACTGCCGAATGGTTTCTTCCAGCATTTCTTGGAATTTCTTTGCTGCCATTTGATTTGTTTTGCCGTATTCAGATATCTGCTTGCGAAGCATTTTCACCAGCAACTCCAGCTTGGATGCAGGCATTTTCACATCGGAGAGTTTTTCAAAATATTCGGGGCTGAAAATGTCCTCTTGCTCGCCGTTTTCAAGAATGCTTTCCACCTTATTGTAGCGCAGTGCCTCTTCCACCATCTTTTCAACCTGACGGTTCATAACAGCGGTATCCACTTCTGTGGTTCCGCTCATTTTTCGAACGAATCCGGCAATTGCCATAAAGCACTGTGCAAGCGCTGATTCCTCTTCGCCAAGCTCTCCTGATGGCTGGCAAATGTCATAGGCTGCGCGCATTCGCTTAACTGTTTTCAGGAAATACGTCTTGAAGGATACCTTTTGCGTGCTTTTTCCACCGCCTCTTTCTGCCTGAAGCTCTTGGGTGGAAACAAAGACATACTCCGCTGCCCTTGCCAGCAGCCGATAGCGAAGGGTGGGGTCCCCCGCCGGGTCAAGGAAGGGCGAAAGGTCATATCCGGCAAAAAGATTTTTGAGAACAGCCAGTTCTTCCCGGAACACGCCTGTTGCCTGTTCCACATCATCGGCAGTAGGCGCTACGGAATTGTCCCCGCCATAAATCTTCATAGCCTGACGCATATTTTCTCGGATGCCGATATAATCCACAATAACGCCATATTCCTTGCCGGGGTATTTTCGATTGACACGGCTGATAGTCTGAATCAGCAAGTGCTTTTTCAGCGGCTTATCATTGTACAGGTATGTTAGCGTCGGAACATCAAAGCCGGTAATCCACATATCAACGACAATCGCAATGCAAAAATTGGATTTCTCCTGCTTGAATGCCGCATCCAGTTCCTCAGAACGCTTCCCGTTTTGCACGCCTCCGAGGTAGTTGTACATTTCTGCCTGATCGTTGCTGCCAACACTGGCTACCATTGCCACGAAAGGCACAGGCTTTAGCTCTTTTAATTCCTCCTCAGAAACATCCATTCCCTCCGGGGCCTTTTTGCTGATAAACCATTCCGGATATTTGGCTTGGAACTTTTTTAACAGCTCAAAGGCAATTTTTCGGTTGGAGCATACTACCATTGCTTTCTGTACCCGCTGGGGGTCATTGGTGCAAGCTGCAGTGTAATGGTCGTGAATATCTACGGCCAAGCGCTCCAGGCGAGAGGGCTCACCCAGAATGATTTCCATAGAGCTCATGGCCTTTTTACTGGCCTCTATATCCTCTGCGGTTGCGCCATCCTCCGCACATTTCTGATAGTAGGCTTCAATCTGCTTGACCTTTTTCTGATCCAGCAGCACCTTCGCAATGCGCGGATGGTACTTAATGGGTACCGTCAGCCCATCCGACACGGCCTGGTCCATGGTGTAGCGGTCAATTTCTTCACCGAATGTCTGGTAGGTTTCCGCAATGGGCGTACCGGTAAAGCCCACAAAGGTTGCCTGTGGGAACGCCTCCCGCAGCACTTTTGCGTAGGGCTTGGAGATCATAGCCCGCATATTCTCGTCAGAATCCTTGCTGAACTGAATCTTTTTGGCGTGTTCCAGCTGCGTTCGGTGGGCTTCATCGGAGAAACAGATGATATTGGCCCGATTGTTGATCAGGCCGATTTTATCATCTTCCCGGTCGCAAAACTTCTGAATCGTGCAGATGTAGAAGCCGCCGCTTGCCCTTGCGCCCAACTCCTGCCGCAGAGTCCTTCGGTTTTCCACAACACTGACCTCGCCAAGATTCAGAAATTCCTTACTCTTGGTGAATAGTTTTGCGCTTTGTTTCTGCAATTCCTCCCGGTCAACAATCATGACAATCGTCGGTGAACCGATTTCCGGAACATCCGAACAGCGTAGGGCCAATTGGCGGGCAAGGAACGCCATGGTATAGGTTTTTCCGCAGCCTGTTGCGCCGAAGTATGTACCGCCCTTTCCGCTTTTTTCCTTTACGGACTTTACAATGCTCTGCTTTAGAAGGCGGGCGGCAAAAAACTGGGGGTAGCGGCAGACAATTTCCCGCTCATCGCCATCATACTCACTGTCCTGAAAATAGATATAGTCCCGGAATATCTCCAGAAATCTGGCAGGGGCATATACACCTTTTACCATTGTTTCCAATTCATCAAAGGGAAGTGTAGAAACCTTGTCCCCATCGTTCACCCGCCGCCAGGCATAAAAGTGTTCGTAGGGTGTGCGGACTGTGCCCAGCCGTGTTTTCACACCGTCCGAAATACAGGCCAGCGGGCAATAATGCAGCAGATGGGGAATATCCCGCCAATAGCGGATATTGATTTGCTCCCAGGCATCATAAATAGTGGCGTTGGCATCTGCCGGGTTCTTTAGTTCAATGACACACAACGGCATCCCGTTGACAAACAGAAGAATGTCCGGGCGCCGGTTCTCCGTCTGCCCATTGTTGGTATACTCTACGGTAAACTGATTTACGGTGCGGAAAATATTGCGCTCAGGATGCTCAAAATCAATCAGTGCAACCATCTTGGGCTGGCCCGACTTGGGGACAAAGGAAATGCCGTCGACCATCCAGCCATATACCTTGTGGAGTGCAGCAAAGTCACTTTCCCCACCGGCAAGCCGCACAGTATCTAAAATCTGACGAATTTCTTCTGCGGTCAGCTCCGGATTGGTCTTGCACAGGAACTGCTCCATATCATCGGCATACAGCACTTCCCGCTTGGAACTGCGGGGAATGTTATTCCCCGCAAGGTAGCTCCAGCCTTCGGTTTCCAGGTAGGAAAGGAAGGCAGACTCATATTCTGACTCGCAGAAGCGGCCAGTATAGTTTTGAAATTTAGACATGGCGTTAGCCTCCGATTTGGATTGCTCCGTTAAGAAAGTCTTCGGGCAATCCAAGTTAAGTTTTCTATAAACCAATCGTATTGTTTTTGCTGAATTTTGTCACCGTTATTATCACTATGGTCTTTTTTGATAATGTCAAGCAATTGCTCAATTGCATTTTTGTCATTTGGTCCAAAGTCCAATATATTCTTTCGGCTATAAATGCACATAAAAGCTTTACGTATTGTGTCCTTTTGCTCAGCGGTTCCACACTTAAACATTTCAGCAAGTCTTCTTATGTCCAGATCACTTGCGAAGGAATTTTGGGAATAAAACCATAAACGATTATCAGCGATATAACGATAAAAGAAATCACTTTGTTCAGGCTTATAGTCGAAGCCTGGGATTACTGAATCACCAAGTTTCAATGATTCTGCCATTTCATTCCAAAGCAAGTCATATTCTTTTCTCATTGACTCAGGACAATTTGGATCCATAAGTGTTCTGAATATTTGCTCAAGTTGAAACCTATTTCCTTTTCCTCTTAAATTCTGAACAAGGCACTTTTTTATCTCTGTAATATCATATCCCAAAATTTCATGCAGGACAATTCCGTAAATAGCTATTGTTCCATATTGATAGAACGATATATCTTCGGGATTCTGTAGTCGCTTTTCAATCCTTTTAAGGGCATTTATGACATCACTCTCTGCACGGATACAATAATTCTGCAACACTAATATGTCGCTATCGTTATTAGATTTGTCTTCGTCATACAACACAAGATCTTTGAATGCACAATATGATTCTTCTACTTCGGAGAAATCTCTAATTTGCTGAATCACATAGTCATAGCAAAACTTGAACAGTGGGGAACCGTTGCAACCCAATTCGCGTGAAAAATATCTTTCTCTTCCCCATTTTTCTGTGTTTCCTGCTTTTTGTTTCAAAACAAAAGCAAGAATTCCAAAGAATATAGCCTGCATAAAATGTTCATCGGAAAGATATTTTTGTTCAAGTGAACGGAATACGTCAGTAACCTTTTGACACGCAAAAATAAAAGAGCGAAGGTTAAACGTACGGCTTTCTTTCATTATGTTCATAATTTTTGCTATTTGCTCTTCAGAAGAGAAATTGTTCAATGTCTCGTTATGAAAAATTTGAATTATATTCTGAATAGCCGATGGGTAATCTTCCTCGAACTGAATCGTATCGCTTATCGTTTTTTCCTTAACCTTGAAGTACATGAGGGTACCCTCGGTAGGTGTTCGATATCTATGCTCTGTGATTTTATCAACCAGTTCGGCGCTTTCTTGCTCCTCTTTATTCCCAGCTTCAATAGGCTTATACTGTATAATCTCACTTTCATTCGCAACCAGAAGTACCTTAACGCCATCCTGCTCAACAAGATTGTTTACATAACCAAGGACTTCAATAATGTCAATTCCAGATCGTTCTAAATCCTCAAAAACTACAAGTTTTTCTGACAGATCGATCGATTCAAAAAGTTCCTGCATTTCGTCATCGGTTTTTGAAAGATCGATGCCAAAGAAGCTTGTGACCCCTTTTATAATTGTCTTCGCTGCAAATTTTCCTGCAACAGCTGTTTCGGAATCTTTATTTAATAGTTTAGCTCTACTTTCTATGAAAAGTGATTTGCTGATGTCAAAAAGATCTTTCAGTCCATATAGTGAGACTATTATGCATTTGTGGTTTCCGTTCTCTTCTTTCTCAAGAAAAGGTTTAAGCTCATTTTGAATATAATGGCTCTTCCCGGTTCCCCATGGTGCAGTAAGCATAATGGCACTTTTCGTTTTGTCTTCGGTCAGATAGTGCAAAATATATTGGTTAAGTTCCTGATAGGTCATTATGCTTACTCCTTCTTTTATTTTTCTTCTAACGAACCACGAATCAAAATTGGGCAAATACTCTTGATTTGTGCTTTCAACTGCTCGTTAATCTTTTTTCTTGTATTATACACGGTGTACAACTCTGCAATGGCCTCCTGTATTTTAATATCAGGAATCGGAATTTGAACATCGCACATTGTCTCCCAGTCGAATGTTTCACGGGCAGAACCCCAGGAATTAAAACGGGCATATCTGTCAAATTCGGTTCTTGAGAAAAACAGCATCAAATATTGCGGAAGCAGCGTTTTCTCGTTTTTGCTTCTAAACACCGTATACGATGAGGAACATATATACGTATTCTCTGAATCATTGAGCGCAAGAGAGATTTTTCCACCATTCCGAGAAGTAACTGTCACATATGCAAATTCGTTCGGACGGATTAGCAAATATGGTTTAAGACTAACGCCCTCCATATCCGCCTTTGTTTCGATAAATTTCTTTTCTATTGAAACACCACGCACATCGTCTACCCCGTATTGCAGAACAATATTTGTTTCTTCTGATGGTTCAATAAAACCACCTATCTTCTCACAAGGCATTCTCCGCCGCAAATCTTCTACATACCCATCACAAACCAGCTTCAAATCCTCCAACCCCCGCTCATAGCTCTGCTGGTTGGCAACCATGGCTTTGTAGATGGCTACATATTTTTGCTGCGTAGAAAGAGCTGGGATTGTAATTCTCATGTCACACAAAGCTTCCCATGTAAAAACCTCTGTTGATGTTCCCCAAGACTGATAACAAGCCTCTCTGTCCCATTCATCCCGCCTAAAATTCAAAAACAAATAATCAGATAAAATGATAGCTTTAGCGAATTCCTTAATTTTAAAAGCAATGTTATTCCAACTTACTATATAGGAATTATTCGAATCATTGTATCCAAATCCAATCTTTTTTCCATGAGTTCTTGGATTGAATACGAAGTCATGCGGTTTAACAACTAAAAAGTGTGACAAATCTGTCCCTGTTAAATTTGCTTTAGTTGGAATTATTTCTTTCGTAATAGTCATCCCGACTACATCATTTACCCCAAATTGCAAATTTGAATTTATTTCCGTAACCTGCTCTATCAAGTCACCAAGCCTATATTTGCTCAATCCCATACCCAATCCCCCTGAATGCTTCCTCCAGCATCTTCTGAGACTTTTTCTCCTGCTCCAGAACGGCCCGCATCTCCTGCTGGATGCGGCACATTTCTGTAGGGAAGTCAATTTCAAGATCGTGGTCGATGAACTCAATGTACTTGCTGGGAATCAGGCTCCAGCCCTGCTGCTCTATTTCGGCCACGCCGACACTGCGGTAAAGCTCCGGAACGGCATAGCTGCTTCCGTCCGTTCCCTCATTCTGCCAGATGTGGTAGATTTCTGCCGCCCGCTGAATCTGTGTCTCACTCAGAAGCACCTTCTTCTTGTTTTCACCCTTTACCGGATTGTCCGTCCAGGTGCGCAAATCCATAAATAGGATTTCATGCTCCCGGTTGCGCAGCTTTCTACCATGGTATTCTCCCCCCTTTTTGTTTTGGTTCAGAATCCACAGAGTCACGCTGATATCCGTGGTGATAAACAGCTCCCGGGGCAGGATGACAATGGCTTCCACCTTATCTTTCTGAATCAGCTTTTTACGGATTTCTACCGTATCGCTGTCCCCCAGCGCACCATTGGCCAGCAGAAAACCGGCAACGCCGTCCAGCGCTTTCAGGTGCGAGAGAATGTGGAGAATCCAGGCATAGTTGGCATTGCTCTCCGGCGGAGTTGTATAGTCCGTCCAGCGGGAATCATTTTTCAGGTTCTCATTGTACCAGCCTTTCAGATTGAAGGGCGGATTTGCCATGATATAGTTAAAATACAGCCCTTTGTGCAGGTCGTGGGTAAATGTAGAGTCTGCCTCCTCGCCAAGGTTGTGGCTGATTCCCCGCAGGGCCAGATTCATTTTCGCCAGCCGCCAGGTAGCCGGTTCCTTTTCCTGGCCGTACACATTGATACGGCTGATATCCCCGTGCTTGGCTGTGATCAGGTCAGCACTCTGGATAAACATACCGCCGGAACCACAGCAAGGGTCATACAGTGTGCCGTCAAATGGCTCAATCATGGCGGCAATCAGCTGCACCGCATCGTGAGGCGTGTAGAATTCGCCCTCTTCTTTGGTGGCATTGACAGCAAATTCCTTTAAGAAATATTCGTAAACCCGACCAATCAGGTCTTTTTCCTCGCCAAATGCTTTATGGCTGATTTTGTTGACCTCATCCACAACCTTCTTGATATCGTTGGGCGCAAGATTTCGGGTCGTAAAGGTGCCTTCTACAAAGCAGCCCTTGAGCTGCTTGCTGTTCGTGGCAATACTGTGCAGCGCGGTATCCAGAGCTACATTCAGCCGGGGTGCCGGAGCGTTGATGATGGTAGACCAGCGGGCCTCCGGCAGCAAATTATAGGTTCCGTCCGTGAAAGTCGGGTCATCCAGAAAGGCAATTTTGATTGCCGCATCGTCCGGATCGAATCCCTCTTTGATCAAATCCTGCCGCAGCCGCTCCACGCCGTCTTCAAATTTTTCACCGATAAAGCGCAGGAAAACAAGCGTCAACATCATGTCCCGCTTTTCGAAGAACGAACCGGAATTCCGTGCCTGTCGTAAAATATCTCTGCATTTGAACAATATTGAGTCCAAATTCATCTTTTCTTCTACCTGCTTCTTAGCCATTGGGATTTCCCTCTCTAATTCTATTCTATATCTCTTGTGCAGAACCATCTCAGAGATACAACGCCTTATATGCGTGCTGTGCTACATATGAATACAATAATTTTATCATAATCTCCTGTTAATGTCCACCAGAAACAAGTTTTTGGCAGGACAATTGTATGAGTTACAATTCTATGAATCGCGAGAACGATGCCCATAAAATATTTCTCGCGCAATCGGCGCGGTCTTCCACCAACCGCCATTTGCACACCCATCATACATAATTCCCCTTTTCCTGCAAATACTTCTACCGGAGTAAACAGCGCTTTGCGCTTCAAAGGAGAAAAGAATATGAAAGCAACAGGCATTGTACGCCGGGTGGACGACCTGGGGAGAATCGTCATTCCGAAGGAGATCCGCAGAACCCTGCGAATCCGGGAGGGCGACCCGTTGCAGACATCATTGACACGGTGGGAAATGTACTGCTTTTCTATGTTGGGTTTGGCTAAGAGGCGGGGGTGGTAGGGGTACATAGGGACAACGAATGGGGCCGTGGGGATTTGTGAGAAAGAAACAGTGCCGCCCGGTGGGTACGCGAGAGCGACCACTGGGCGGCGTGGGTTTTCAGAAAAGAAAGAAATCATTATGCAAAAACCCCGCCCAATTTCAACCTTGAACGGAGTAATGCGATTATTCGATATGCCTTTGCAGCCAGTTCAAAAGCCCTGTAATGGCGAATTGATCGCGGAGTCCAGCAGTCCTTCATTGCGGATGCCATCACAGCCGCCCGATTCGGCAATCAAGGACGCATGGAGCATCAAGACCTGACGCTTGGTTAATATCCTCACTTGGCCAGTTCCTCATAAACGTGCTTGTTGCGCTGTATTAATTTCTCCGATGCAGCCAGAATGTCATCATCCGTCGCAGCCTGCATGGAATCGGCTTGGTTGAATTCGTAGATGATATAGCGCGGCGCATTGTTTTTCATGATAACCGCTGAACCGTATTGGTCAACCAGCCGTGCAACTTTGGAAAAATTCTGGTTAGCCAGGGAAATGGGAACAATTATGTTTGTGTCGATATTCATATAACAGACCTCCTTTGCTTATAGTATACTCAAATATTAGGATAAAATCAACCTAATATTTTGACTCTTCGCAAACCATTAGAATAAATTTCTGCCAATCGCCGGAAAAATTTTTCGCCAACCATCGGAAAAGCATTGTAGAACCTTTGAGTAGAGGGCAAAGAAAATTGATACCGATCAGATGAAAGCCCTGTCCTTCCTGATGGTTCTGACAGGAACCGTGGGTTACGCGTACCGCCGTCAGGATGGGGTGTACGTTGTTCCCATTGGCTGCCTGAAAAATTAAAGAACGGGGGTAAGCGTCAAACCTCTCCGAGCGCTTGTGGATCTCTTGCCATGAAAATACCCCCGTATCTCAGATAGTATCTGCAAGCTGCATATACTGCCTGCTACTATACGGGAGTATTGTCACATTGCGAGTGCAGATACAAGTTGTGGGGAGGCCCGACGATTACGTTCCATTAGGATCGTCTGTTGCTTTTTCAGATTCCGCTGTTACCTGTGCTTGATGAATTCGGATTAGTTCTTGCATTACATCCAAAATTTTTTTGGATGTAAGAATCTTATAGACCAATTCTTCTACTTCTCCGCGATTATTACAGAATACGAAATAATTTGAATTTGACCCCTGAATGCTTCGTGCGATGCTCTCTTCTAGAGTGAATCGTACCGGATAGATTGCCACCCCATAGCTCATAAAAAACATTCGATATTTGAACCCATCATAACTGGAAGTGTACAAGTAGCATTCAAATTTTTCTTCTTTTTCACCCAGTTTACCCAGACTATCTTGAATATCTATACGTTTTTCTGTTCCAATACTCCCAAGAGCTTCTGTTAGCGATTTCGTCACTGATGTTGCGGCTGTATATGATGTAACATGACCAGTATACTTTTCAATACGCCCATGAACAATGTTGTTAGTGGCTTCGGGTAATTGTCGAAGTATTTCCTCTACAACTTTATTGGGACCGGTCATATCCATTTCAGTAAAGTCTAACAATTCGGTAAAATCCAGCTTTTCACTCATGATTATCCTCCTCTATTTCAAATGTAATTGGCAGGTGGTCGCTAATATCGAGATTAGGGTGTTTATTTGCATCCAATAACGATATTGTAGATGTTTCTGTTAAGATCTGGAGACTATTGTCTACAAATCGTTTTCTTAATGCTGGTCGAATGATCACTTGGTCGAATATATTCCAGTATGTCTCTATAGTATCGGCCGAGTGGTGATAATATGTACCGTATGGCTCCTTAAAATCACCAAGAAAATTCCACATGGGATTATAAAACATGTAGAACTCTTTTCCGGCAATGGTCCTGGATTCTCTAATTGATTCCAAGTATATCGGGATTCCATGAAAATATCGTGCGCTGACACAGCTGTTGTCATATGGATTCAGGTTAAAATCTCCGACAATTATTGTATCTTTGGTATTGATCTTTTTTTCAATTTGAAGAATATCATCGATAACCTGCTGTATATCTATTTCACGTCTTTCTGAGCTGTCCGAATACAACTTGGAATTTAAGTGAACACAACATAAAACCGTTTTTTCGCCAATCACTTGAATTGATGAACGATCCGTTTGTAGGTGGGGGGTTATCTGTAAGCCCGATGCTCCAATAATATGAATTCGCTCACATCCAGTAGTAGGATACTGCTGCATAGAAACCCCACGTACATAAAGTAAATTAATCAATTCGCTTATTGCAGCAGCATACTCCGCCAAGACAACAACAGATATCTGATTTTCAACAATCAAGTCGCATAATATGGGGTTTATATTTGTGTTTTTGTGCGTATTCCAGAATAAGTATTTCATCCGAACCCCTCATACTCGATTCCCATATATTAAAATTTGTGAGAGAACAACTATAAACTTAATTATTTTCTCTATAGCCCCTTCATAATCTCCACGAACCGATCCAGCGTATACGCCCCGTCAATTCCAAACTCCCTGTTCTTAAACACCATAAAGTACCGATAGTTCGCTCCGCACTGGGCCTGCCAGCTGCGGCCTAGCTTTAGCTTGCGTTCGCTGTCGCTGTTGTCCCGGTCATCGCCTTTGTATTCGATAAGTACCAGCTTTCCGGATTTTGTCATCACCATAAAATCGGGGTAATGGTTGATAAACCCGTTCAAGCGGAAGTCCTTCCGCTCGATAATCCGGTGCCACCACTTGACATTTTCCGGTGCAACAACGGCATCGATCAGTTCTGCCTCGCCGTTGTTCATGTCGTTCTTTTCCGCCTCATACAGCGTCTTGGGGATTGCGTCCGTTGTTTCGGCGGGAGTAATCACTGGTGGGAGCACATAGGAATCCCGGCAGACAATCTTTCCGGAATCCAACCAGCGGTAAAACTGTGCTTCCCGGTATTGTTCCTCCAGGCCCGTAATCTTCTCTTGGATCTTTGCGGCGTAGGTTGGAATTGCCGTCTCCATAGCAGCCAGCTCGTCTTCGGTCATACCGCCAACGATTCTGCGTACATAGGCGCTGATTTCAGACGCTGCATAGCGATTGTTCCGATTCAGTCTTCCGCAAATCAAATCCGTGCATTTCTGAATCTTCTGCTCCTGGGGAAGCTTTGCCAGACGGTTGCGGATGAAGCTGCTCAGCTCGCTGTCCGCCCGCTGGTATTTTGGAATTGCCTCGCCCTTTTCTTCTACGTCGAAGCGGTACATTTCCCCGGTCGCCAGCTCAAAGTGCACCTGTGCGTCCTGACCGTTCAGGGAGAACCCTTCGGAGAGGTTTTCCGGCTCCAGAAGCTCAAATTCATCCCCGAATAAATCCGGGACGGAGCGAAGGAAAAACTGAGGAATCCGCAAGGCGGAAGCCTCCTCTTTGAGGTAAGGCTGTATTCCATTCTGTTTCAGCATATCGCCCAGTTCTCCTCCAATAAAGCCTTCGTCCGATTCATTGGCTGCCGCCGTGTAGCTTTCTGCCTGTGCGGTGGCCTGCTGAACCATTGCGGAAACTGCTGTATTTTCCGGCACTGTCGCTTCCAGCGCCGTTTTTACTTCCTGTACGTTGATATCTTCAAACCCATCGTTTTCCGCTGCCTGTGCTACAAGCGGAATTTTCATCTGTTCCGCTTCCGGCGGAAGCTGCGGCGCTTCTACGGTTTCTCCAATCCGGTAGTCCTTCCGGCTGAAGCCCGCCTTGTTCAGGCCGCCCACAATCTTTTCCAATGTGGCGTGGAAATCCACAGAGTTGGTCAGCACATAGGAGGTATTCAGCAGCGGAGATTTATGCTGCATGGCGTATGGCTGCCGCAGAATCCGGCCAAGAATTTGCTCTACGTCCACAGCGGAGGTGCGGTTGGCCAGGGAGGCCAAAATATAGGCAAAGGGGCAGTCCCAGCCCTCTTTCAGGGCGTTCACGGTGATGATATACCGGATCTTGCAATCCCGGCTCATCAAATCCTTGCCTTTGAGATCGTCCACATTGGAGGTCTTGACCGCAATTTCTTCTCCCGGAATCCCCATTTCCACCAGCAGCGACTTGACCTTCTCAAAAGTATCGCTGCTCTCCCCCGTGCGGGGCTGGGCCTGAAACAGGACGATGGGCCGAATGTACTTGCCCCCCGCAGCTTCCGCCGCAATGGCCTCCTGCTCCAGGCTTCCCCGAAGCTGAATGGCATCCTGAATCACGCTCTGCCGGGTGGTGCGGTTGTACACCACCACAGGCAGCTTTACCATATGCTCCTTTTTCAGCGCCCGGGCATCCACATAGGAAAGAATATTGCTATTCTTTCGGGGCGTTGCCGTCAGGTCCAGGACAAAGGAGGGATTCAGATTGTTCAGCATTTCCACGCTGAGGTCAGACCCGGCATTGTGGCTCTCGTCCACAACCACAACCGGCTCCAAATGACGCAATACCTGAATCAGCGCCGTATCCGGGGTATCTGCCAAAAGCGCTTCCGTGTCCTTGAAAAATTCTGCGAAACGATACAGATTCCCGTTTTCCTGATAGACCTTGCGCACATCCTTCTTCTTGCTGTCAATGCGCAGGGAGCTGTAGCTCATGATGCAGACCGTCAGCATTTCCCGCACCGTGTCCGGTGAAAAATTCTGCCCGTTCAGCAGCATTTCCTTGGTGTAGACGCCCACACGCCCGGAAAACTCCTGATCCAGTCTCTGCCGGTAGGGGTGGTTCACATCCGAGAGATTCCGCACCGTCTGGGACAGAATGGAATCGCTGGGCACCAGCCAGACTACCACCTGGGGCTTGCCGGTGGGCAGTGCATCGAAAATCCGCCGGATGGAAGCACAGGCCAGAAAGGTCTTGCCGCCGCCAGTGGGCACCTTCATGCACACGTGGGGCACCTTTGCAATGGAATTGTTGTAGGACGGAACGCCGCCCATTCCCACGGCAACATCCTTTGCAAACCAGTATTCCCGCCACGCGGAGAACAGATTGGTACTGCGGTTGACGCAGTTTAAGTATTCCGAGAGGTCTCGCATGACCTGCTTCTGATAGCTATTTAGTTCCATGCCCTGCCCTCCTTACAGCTTTGTAATATCCCGGGGAATTTTCTTGAAAGTAATGTGATACTTTTCCAGTTCTGTCTCGCTGAGGGTGCAAAGGTCCGCATAAATCACATAGGCCTCTGCCTTGGTTTTGACCGAATGCAGGAATTCCCGGTCCAGAGTCGTAACCGTCTGCTTCTCGTAGTAGAAATAGTAAGCACTGTTTACATGAACGCCCATAAAACAGGGCTCCTCCGGCTTTGCTTCCGGCAGGGGGTGCTTGGTGTCGGTAAAATAAACATACTCCCGAATTTTATCCACGCCCACATTCTCATTGAGCACATCCCCAATCATCAGCGGTTCGCCCAAATCATAGAAGCTGAAATTGCCGCCGGTACCCTCTACGGCATTTTTGCCTTCCCCATGACCTTTGATAACCCGCTTGACCCGTTCGGCGGTAATACTGTCGGCATAGTCCATCATTTCCACAAGAATAAACTTCCGGTGCCCGCCGTCAGCTTTGTTCATGTTCAGGACGGCGTGGGCCGTGGTGCCAGAACCGGCGAAGGAGTCGAGGATAATAGAATCTGGGTCCGATGCAATCTGTAGAACACGCTCAATCAATCGATATGGTTTTGGTGTATTAAATGGCATTTCACCACCAAATATTTGTTTAATCTCCTTTTTTGCATCTTGTGTATGCCCAACACTCTCATATTCCCACAGAGTTTGTGGGACAATTCCATCTGAAACTTCTGCCAAGTACCGCTTAATTCGCGGTCCTCCATCGCCACCCTTCGTCCAGTAAATTCTACCTTCTTGATCATAAGTGCGGAATTTTTCCTCGGATATTACCCAATAACGACCCAATGGAGGGCCCTCGATGATTCTTCCACTTGGACATTTAATTGAGTACAATCCAAGACTGTACGGGTTTCTTGCGGAAAGGTTATCCGACATCCACGGGCCACGGGGGTCATTATCCGGGTTCTTGTAAAGACTATTTTGCTTCTCCGTGCGTGCCATCATGTGTGGAATCCACGCTTCGGACTTTTTTCCAAAAACCATGATGTAATCATGATCTTCCGAAAAATGCTTGGCACTTGACTTCGGAGCATAATTTTTATGCCATATAATATTCGCTATGAAATTGCTTTCTCCAAATATTTCATTGCATATTAACCGCAGTGATGCCGATTCGTTATCATCAATACTGATGAAAATAGCGCCATCCTCAGAAAGCAGCTTTTGCAGCAGTTTGAGCCGCGGGTACATCATGCACAGCCACTTGTCATGACGGCTTAAATCTTCCCCCTCTTTACCAACAGTCTTATGCAGCCATTCTTTCATGCGGGGGTCGTTGACGTTATCGTTATAAACCCACCCCTCATTGCCTGTATTGTACGGTGGATCGATATAGATGCACTTGACGCGCCCCTCATACCGGGGCAGCAGCGCTTTCAGAGCTTCCAGGTTGTCGCCCCGGATGATCATATTCTCGCTGCCGTTGTCTTCCTCGTGCTGCCCGTTCTCGTCAAAGCTATAGTTCCGCTCCAGCACCCGGTAGGGCACATCCAGGTGGTGGTTGACGACTTTCTCTTTTCCAATCCATTCAAGTGTTGGCATGGGTGGCCTCCATTGTATCTATTTGCGTTCGAAACATTTCCAGCATCTTCTGCACAACGATTGTATCCTTACAGTTCTTTACAAACTTATCCATATTATAACCAGGGATTTCCGGAAAGAAAGGTAATTGGCTTTCGTCTACACAACTATAAAGTTCACAATATTCGCTCTTATGGCTTCGCAAATAATCTACGAAAGATTTATACTCATATTCTGAACGGAAAAGCATAACAGCCGACATATACCTATTGAATGAGTATTTTTCGCTTGTCTCCTTGTATTGATAAAACATCAAAAGCCGATACCGCAATTCATTTTGGATAAAGAATCCAAAATTCGAAATACCCATTTTCAAAACATCATCTGCCCTTTGCGGTGCAACAACAAAACTTCTTCCTCCATCAAGGGCTAGCCCCTGGAATTTTTCAATGGCAGTTTGATGGTATTTCAAAGTTATCCACCACCAACTCGGCCGCGTATCTACTTGTCCGAAAATATAGTATTCATAACCTGTAATAAAATCATCTTTTTCACAAATAATGGTATATTCCGGTGAATACTTGTAAAAATATCCCATGTCACAATCTTGTATACATTCCCAATCATTTGGATTTTTTAAGTAAAAGCAAAGCTTTTCAATAGGCGTATCATTTAAGTGAAAGCGTTTACGCCACAGTTGTTCAACATGGTTTATATCTGCTGATCCATTTGCAGGGGTATTGGTATCCATAACACGCGTATAAATGTTGTTCGCATAAAGCTTTTCAAACTTGTCGGTAAGATAAAATGGTGTATTGCAGCTATTTTTTATAATAATTACATCGATATTGGCACCATCATATACCAGATTTTCAACATAAACAACCGGACGAATCCCACCAGCAAACTTTTTGTCTTTCAGAAAGTCAACAATCATTTGCGTGTTCCTTCGGTTTGGATCATCGGTAACATCGCAGGACGAGTAGTTGTGTTCTTCATCAATGCCAACAATGATATAGGCTGTATGATTGCATAGATTGTTAGCCATGCAAATAATATCATGCAACATATCTGCCTTGTTGGTATACCACTGTTTTTTAAAATCCCAGAATTCGCCTTCTTGATGTAACGATATCAATTGTGATATCTCCCTATAAAAGTTAAAGTCTTGCACATTTTCCATATTCTTTTTCTCCAATGCCAACAACATTGCTTAATCACCACTGTCGTGTTATCAAACCACTTCAACATGGTCAATGCAATCTTCTACGCTTCTTTTAATTCCTTTTTTGATTGCAGTGTCGCAAAGGATGCCCCAATAATCCTGTTCCAGATTGGATTTTTCCAAAGATGAAGCAGCAGTTTCTACGCAGTATCTAGCGGGCCGGGCTGGAAAACGGTCTGTAGCTTGCAGCATGTAATCAATCATGGGATATTTTTGCTGCATTTCCCGATCAAGGTATCCGGCCTGCTCGTTCATCCCGCATTGAATCGTCCATTGAATTCTGTCCAGGTCATTTTTCACATCCGCACAGTCATGTGCTTCCATCAGTGCTTTTAATGTCCGCTCTCTCAAATCAGATGCAAAGTAGATTTTTCCCATTTCCGCTGCTCCTTTCATTCGTATATATCTCATTTTACCATAGTTCTTTTGCATTGTCCATGGAAAATCCCCTTATAAAATGCCATCCATAACTTTCTCCCGAATTTTCCACCTGGCAAGCAGTGTCCGTGTGCTACCCGGACGCAAAATTGCTTGTTGGGGAAATCCCCAAGCCCCTAAGATCAGAACTTCGTTCTGGCTGCGCATTTCAAAAAATGCTTCCTGAGAGAATTGAGGAGACGCGGATTTTTATGGGGCATTTACTTCCGCTTCTTCCGATTTCCCTTTCCGTGCACCGTATACGGCACGGATTTTCCCCGCAGGTTATTGGCGCTTTTCAAGTGTGCGGACTTTTTCAGGATGTTGATCTGCGTCAGAAAATTCCTCCTGGGCCAGCTCCAGGGTACGCAGGTACAAGTCATTTTCACCGGGATTGTACTTCTCCATAATCTGCTGCCGGTTGGCTTCCAAAAGGGCGTTCATATCGTGAATCCGCATATCGGCAATGCGGTCAACAAAAATTTCGATATCCACCAGGAACCGCTGAAAATCCTTGTGCAGCGCCAGCTCGGACAGCAGCCGATTGTTGATGCTCCCGCTTTTCAGCAGCGCAATCATTTCATCACTCAAATGCAGATCCTGTAAATCTGCGTTTGGGTGATTTTTTGTTTCCGTCAAACCCAGCAGGTAGTCGGTGGTGACACCGTAATATTTTGCAAGGGTCGTGATACTGAATGGGCTGATATCCTTGAAGTCGTCCGATTCATATTTGCCCAATGCAGATTTGGAGATGCCGGTTTCTGCGGCAAGCTGCTCTAAGGTCAGGTGCCGTTCAATACGCAAATCTTTCAGTTTCTCCTGGATCGTCAGCTTTACATTCATAATGGCGGCCTCCAAAATCGTTTTCTTTCATTATAGCATATCTGTCTATAAGCGTGGAAATTTTGTACTTCAAACGTCTTTTCCGTCCTCTGGGATATACGGGAAAGGCGTTTTCTTTTTTATAAAATAGCTTCACTGAATGAAATGCAGCTTGACAATTAAATGACCGTCCGAAAGGGATATGTCCTCCGGGAAAAGCAGCGCCGAGACCCATCAGGCAGCGCGCCAACGGAGACGATACGCCGGGGAAATTCCCGGGCAGGAACCGGTTCAGGGGAGAACGGCGCACCTATCCCCATCCATCCCAAGCATCCCAACGGATAGATGGGATGGAACGGGATAGAGAAAATCAACATCACAAAAATATCAATAACATCACAACGCCGCCATCGGCAGGAGAAAACCAATTCGCATGAAAATACAAATTCTGGAAACAATACCCGCAAGAGGGGGAACGGATATGGAAATTATTCAGGACGATGCCAAAAAGCTGGTGCAGGTCTGGCTGACCCGGCAGGAAGGGGAGAACAGCGTCGTGCAGGAACGCTTGCAGCCCATGTATGCCCAGTGGAAGCAGCAGAAGTATATGGTGGCGGTATTTCACTCCGGGCAGGAGGATTTGAAGGAGAACACCCTGGCACTGCTGGCGTATAACAAACGGCGCAGCGCGGAACTGGCGGTGCAGCGGGAGAAGAAGCGGCGGACAGCTGGGCTGGAACGCTGAATGTCAAACTGAAGCGGAGGGGAGAAATTTCCTCCGTTTCTTTTTGGTTTGCCCTTGCAAAGTTCAAAGCGCTCGTGTACAATATTATCTAAGCAAAGCACAAGCAGAAAAGATATAAATGATATAGGAAAGGAACGGGGGCAACAACGTGAAGGAGCTTGAGAAAAATTCGATTCAGCTTTTTGAGAATCAGAAAATCCGCGTGGTGTGGGACGCAGAGCGGGAGGAATGGTACTTCTCCATTGTGGATGTGGTCGGCGTTTTGACAGACAGTCCTGATTACAACACTGGCCGAAAATACTGGAATAAGCTCAAGCAGCGTCTGAAAGAAGAAGGAAATGAACTGGTGACGGATTGTCACCAGTTGAAAATGCAGGCGGCAGACGGCAAAAACCGTCTCACCGATGTTGCCAACACTGAGCAGCTTCTGCGTATCATCCAGTCCATCCCTTCCAAGAAAGCAGAACCGTTCAAGGCGTGGCTGGCCATGGTGGGCCGGGAGCGAATTGAGGAGACCATCGACCCGGAGCAGGCCATTGACCGGGCGCTGGAAACCTATCTCAAGAAGGGCTATTCCGAGGAATGGGTACATCAGCGGCTGCTGGCTATCCGCATCCGCAACGAGTTGACGGACGAGTGGAAAAAGCGCGGTGTGCAGAAGGGCAAAGAATACGCTATTCTCACAGACGAGATCACCCGTGCGTGGTCCGGCATGAGTACCCGGCAGTATAAGCAGCTCAAGGGGTTGAAAAAGGAAAATCTTCGGGACAATATGAGCGATTTGGAGCTGGTTTTGACCATGCTGGCCGAAGCGTCTACCACCGATATTGCAAAGGCCGAACAGCCCCAGGGGCTGAACGAAAATCAAAAGGTTGCCCGCCGGGGCGGCAATGTAGCCGGCATTGCCCGGAAAGCACTGGAAGCCGAAACCGGACGGCCGGTGGTGACTTCGCAGAATGCAGAGAGCTTTCGTCAGCTTGTTACCGACATCGTGACCGACGCGGCACAACTGCCGGAGCAGACAGAGGGGGATACAAATGGAAAATGAAACTGCCAACCGTGGCGAGATTCTGCTTTACGGCGATGACAATGGGAAGGAATTTATCAATGTTGTTTTCAAGGATGAAACCTTTTGGCTGACCCAAAAAGGCATGGCAGAACTGTTTGATTGTTCAACGGATAATATTTCCCTTCACTTGAAAAATATATACGCTGACGGCGAATTGGAACAGCCGGCAACTACCGAGAAAATCTCGGTAGTTCGCACAGAAGGGACTCGGGAGGTCAGCCGTACCATCGAACACTACAACCTGGATGCCATCATCGCCGTAGGCTACCGTGTCAACTCCAAAAAGGCCACCCGGTTTCGCCAGTGGGCGACGAAAACCCTGAAAGAGTACATCCAGAAGGGCTTTGTTCTCAACGATGAGATGATGAAGAACGGCCGCCCCTTTGGCAGGGATTACTTTGACGAGCTGCTGGAACGGATCCGGGAAATTCGTGCCAGTGAGCGGCGGGCCTATCAGAAAATTGCGGATGTGTTTGAGCAGTGCAGCTATGACTATGACAAAAACAGCGAGACAACGAAAGCCTTCTATGCCTTTGTCCAGAACAAGCTGCACTATGCCGTCACCGGCAAGACGGCGGCGGAGCTGATTTCCCAGCGGGCTACTCTGGACAGCCCCACCATGGGCCTGACCACCTGGAAAGGGGCTCCGGATGGAAAGATTTTGAAAAGCGATACACTGGTAGCAAAGAACTATCTGAATCAGAAAGAGCTTTCCCGGCTGAATCGTCTGGTGACCATGTTCATTGATTATGCCGAGCTGATGGCCGAGGATGAGCAGCTCATGTCCATGCAGGACTGGCTCAGGGAGACAGACCGGTTTCTTGCCAACAACCGCCGCCAGGTATTGGACGGCAAGAGCCACATTTCCCGGGAGGCGGCGGTGAAAAAGGTCAGCGGCATCTACGAGGAATTCCGCAAACGGCAGGATGCAGACTATATTTCCGAATTTGACCGCCAGACCGAAAAATACCTCAAGGGAGAATAACCATGACCGAAACCTTTGACATTGCCGGATACTGCCGGATCTCCGTGGACGAGGAGCTGGACCGGGACAATGTGTCCATTGAAAATCAAAAAGCCATCATCCGGGACTTTGTGAACCGCCGTTTTCCGGGAAGCAGCCTGACCTTTTATGAGGATCGGGACCGTTCCGGCTATACTTTTGAACAGCGGGAGGGCTACCAGGCCATGCGAAAGGGTCTGATCCACCACCAATATGACATTCTGGTGGTGAAGGATTTTTCCCGCTTCTCCCGGCGAAATTCCCGGGGGCTGGTGGAATTGGAGGATCTGCGGGATGCAGGCGTTCGCATCATTTCCATTGGAGACAACATTGACTTTCCCAACGATGACGACTGGCTGAAAATCCAGTTTCAATTCCTCATCAACGAAATGCCTGTCACCGACACCAGCAAGAAGGTGAAAAACGTCATCCGGCGGCGGCAGGCCGACGGGAAATGGCTGTGCGCCGCACCCTACGGCTATATCATCAACAGGCAGAAAGAATTTGAGATCGTCCCTACGGAAGCGGAGATCGTCCGGCAGATTTTTGACCTGTACAACAATCAGGGCTGGGGCTACAAGAAAATCGCCAACTACCTGACAGAGCAGGGCATTCCAACGCCCCGGATGTCGGAGCAGATGCGCAAGGAGGCGGCGGGGGAACCCACCAGCCGGAAAACCAAGGCCGCCTGGGCCATCGTCACGGTGCAGGGGATTTTAGACAACGATTTTTATATCGGCACTTTCCGCCAGGCCAAATACACCCGAGCCAAGATCAACGGCAAGGATGTGAAGCGGGACGAGGAGGAGCACATCGTCATTGAAAACCACCACCAGCCCATTATCGACTACCGCACCTTTGCCACCACCCGGGCCCTCCGGGAGAAGCGTTCCACCGCCAATTACCGGGGCGTGAAGAAGTACGACAACGTGTACTCCGGCTTCCTGTTCTGCGGGGACTGCGGCAGCCCCATGTTCGCCATGAGCCGCAGGGATTTGAGTGCCGCCTACACCTGCGGCACCTACCACCGCCGGGGTCGTTCCGGGTGCAGCTCCCACCACATCCGGGTGGACAAGCTGGACGAGCTGCTGAAAATCTATGTGCGGCGGGTCATGGAGCATTCCCATGCCATGCTGGAAGAACTGAACGCCGAACTGGCACGGCAGGATTCCGATGTGGTGGAAACGGAGCAGTCCGCCGACCGTCTGGCCCAGGTCATGGAGGAGTTGCGGGAGGAGCTGAAAGCCACCAAGCGGCAGCGCATCCGCGACATGGTAAAGCACCCGGATCAGGAGGAGCTTCTGGCGGAGACCTATGACGAGCTGGAGGGAGACCTGCAAAAGAAGATCGAGGGCTTAGACCACCAGATCGGTATGCTCTCGGACAAGCGGAACACCATCATTCAGGCGGGGCGTGCCGCCAAAACCGCCATGGAGGTATTCGGGGACATTCTTTCCAAGGAAACCCTGGAACGAAACGATTTGGAGCTGCTTATCGAGCGCATTGATGTATTTGAGGATCGGCTGGAGATCCGGCTCCACAGCGATGTGGACACCCTGCTCCATGTCAACCAGGGAGACATCGCCGTAAATTTTAATTCCGGCACGGAAAATAGCGAAAATACACTGATCCAGTCCTCCAAAAACCACGAGGACAAGGTTTTCCGTGTCAATGTTATCAGTGACGGCGACCCTCTGGAAATCTATACGGAGAAGGACGGTGGGGTGATTTTTCGGAAATACTCACCCATGGGGGATCTGCAGGAGCTTGCATCCCAGATGTGCGAGTCGGTGTCGGCGGCTACGGGGCATATTACGGCCATTGCGGACCGGGACGGGATCATTGCGCTGCATGGAGCGCCCAGGAAGGAGCTGCTGGACAAGCCCAACTCGCCGGAGCTGGAAAAGCTTATGGAGCAGCGGACGAATTATCTCTACAAAAGCGGCGACAGCCCTATCCGGGCAGCACTTGGGGATGAGAAGTATCGCCTGGGGGCAGCCTCCCCGATTTTGTCCCAGGGAGACCTGATGGGCAGCGTGCTTCTCCTGTTGGGAGAGAACGACCAGCCCCTGCTTCCGGGCGACCAGGAGCTCACCCGGGCCGTGGCGGGGTTCCTGGGAAAACAGATGGAAAGCTGACAAAAAAATCACATCAGTCAAACCCTTTTTGGGATGGCTGATGTGATTTTTCACTTGGGCGCGTTTGGCACGCGCCCTTATCAATATTTTACTTGCCTTCCATTTCCTTCAGGGCGTCCTTGCGGCTGAAGTTGGCGCGGCCCTTTTCGTCGAAGCCCATGAACTTCACCCAGGTCATGTCGCCCAGGTTCAGCACGTCTTCTACCTTCTCCACGCGATGGTTTTCCAGCTTGGAGATGTGGATCATGCCGTCCTTGCCCGGGGCGAGCTCTACGAACGCGCCGATCGGCAGGATGCGGACGACCTTGCCGTAGTACAGCTTGCCGACCTCGGGGACGAAGCAGATGTCGTCGATCATCTTCTTGGCGGCGTCGCAGGAGGCGGCGTCGGGAGACGCGATGTGGATGGTGCCGTCGTCGTCGATGTCGACCTGTGCGCCGGACTCGGCCACGATCTTCTGGATCATGGAGCCGCCCTTGCCGATGACCTCGCGGATCTTGTCCACGTCGATCTTCATGGTGAGCATCTTGGGTGCATACTCGGAAACATGGTCGCGCGGCTTGGCGATGCAGGGGATCATGATCTCGTTCAGGATCTCAAGGCGGGCCTTGCGGCAGCGCTCGAGCGCGTCGGCGATGATCTCCATGGTCAGACCGTCGTTCTTGAGGTCCATCTGGATGGCGGTGACGCCCTCGGTCGTACCGGCGACCTTGAAGTCCATCTCGCCGTGGAAGTCCTCAACGCCCTGAATGTCGGTGAAGGTTCTCCACGTGCCCGTCTCCTTGTCGGAGATGAGGCCGCAGGAAATACCGGCGACGGGACGCTTGATGGGCACGCCTGCGTCCATCAGAGCCAGCGTGGAGCCGCAGATGGAGGCCTGAGACGTGGAGCCGTTGGAGGAAACGACCTCGGAGACGACGCGGATGGCATACGGGAACTCGTCGACGGACGGGATCACGGGCAGCAGGGCCTTTTCGGCCAGCGCGCCGTGGCCGATCTCGCGGCGGGAGGTGGAGCGGCTCGCACGGGCTTCGCCGGTGGACCACTGCGGCATATTATAGTGGTGGATATAGCGGCGCTCGGTCTCGTCATAGATAGTGTCGAGCTTCTGCGCGGCAGAGAGGGTGTTCAGCGTGCAGACGGACAGAACCTGCGTCTGGCCGCGGGTGAACAGGCCGGAGCCGTGGACGCGCGGCAGAACGCCGACCTCGGCGTCCAGCGGACGGATCTCGTCCGGGGTACGGCCGTCGACGCGCTTGCCCTCGAGCAGCCACTTCTTGACGATCTTCTTCTGCATCTTGTACAGGCACACGTCGATCTGGACATCCCAGTCTTCTGCATACTTCTCGCCGAACTTCTCTTTGAAATCGACAACAGCCTCAGTCAAACGGGCCTCACGGACGTTCTTGTCGTCGGTGTCGAGCGCGTAGGCGATCTTGTCCAGACCGTACTCGCACAGATCGTCGAGCATCTCGTGGTTGACGGCGGCCTTTTCAAACGTGAACTTCGGCTTGCCGATGGCGGCGACGATGGTGTTGATGAATTCCACGACCTTGACGTTCGTCTCATGGGCCAGCTTGATGCACTCCATGAGGATGTCTTCCTTGACCTCGTTGGCCTCGGTCTCGATCATGACGACCTTCTCGTGGGTCGAGGCGATGGTCACGAAGCACTGGCAGGCGTTGCGCTCGTCCTGAGACGGGTTGACGATATACTTGCCGTCGAGGTAGCAGACATTGGTGGTCGCGGTCGGGCCGTTCCAGGGAATGTCGGAGTAGGCGATGACGAGGGAGGAGCCGATGGAGGCGACGATCTCAACGGGATTGTCGTAGTCCTGCGCCAGAATGGTGTTCGTCAGAACGACGTCGTTGCGAAGCTCCTCGTCGAACAGCGGCCGCATCGGGCGGTCGATCAGGCGGGAGATGAGAACGCCGCGGTCGGAGGGCTTGCCCTCGCGGCGGTTGAAGGAGCCGGGGATACGGCCGACGGCGTACATACGCTCCTCGACCTCGATGGTCAGCGGGAAATAGTCGATGCCGGCCTTGGGCAGGGGAGAGGCGACCGCGGTGACGAGCACGACGGTGTCGCCGTAGCGGCAGATGGCCTCGGCGTTGCAAAGCTCTGCGACCTTGCCGGTCTCGACGGTAAAGGTGCGTCCGCCGATCTCGGTCTCAAAAATGTGGTGATTCGGGTACTGCTTGTGCGTAATCATTAAGAAACCTCCTTTGATTTTCACCTGTATGGGAGGTTTAGCACTTGAAACCGAAGCCGACGGCTCAGCTGCGCTTTCAACTGCTAAAGGAAGCTCCCACACAGAAATTTTGACGTGTGTTTGTGAAAAAGGGCGGCCTTGCGACCGCCCTTTCTGGCTTACGGGTTTGCGTTTGCGGATTACTTACGCAGGCCGAGCTTGGCGACGATCGCGCGGTAACGGTTGATGTCCTTCTTGGCCAGATAGTCCAGCAGGCTGCGGCGCTTACCGACCATCATGAGAAGGCCGCGGCGGGAGTGGTTGTCCTGCTTGTGAACACGCAGGTGCTCGGTCAGGTCATTGATCCGGGAGGTCAGAACCGCGATCTGGACCTCGGGAGAGCCGGTGTCGCCGGGATGGGTAGCGAACTGCTCGATGATAGCAGTCTTTTCTTCTTTGCGCATCATAGTGAATTTCCACCTTTCAAAATATGTCCCATATCCAAGTATCGGGCTGGCGGAACGTCCGTGTAAAACGAACCTTGCCCCGAAACTGAGAAGTGGGTGACCGGCGCATTGCGCCAGCTTGTTTAGAATAGCATAGCTTCCGCAAAAAGTAAAGAAAAACTTTCGGCTTTTCTGCGGCAGACGCAGAAAATGCGCTTTTTGCGCAAAAATCGTCGGAAGCCGCGTCAAAACCGCGTCCGCGCGCATACGATGGATTGGGGCGGCTTCCGCCCCGTCTTACCGCTATGCTTTTTGAGGTGAAATTATGCTGACAGTCGCCAAATTCGGCGGATCGTCTCTTGCGGACGCGGAGCGCTTTCTTCGCGTGCGCGAGATCGTCCGCGCCGACCCCTCCCGGCGTGTCGTTGTGGTATCCGCCGCCGGAAAACGGCACCCGGGCGACCATAAGACGACCGACCTTTTATATCTTTGCCACGCCTATCTGCAATATCACGTCCCGTGCTGGGAGCTGTGGCGCAGGATCGCGGAGCGCTATATCGAAATTCGGAACGGCTGCGGCCTGCAGATCCCGATCGAACAGGAGCTGGACGCGATCTACGCCTCGCTCTCTGCGGAGACCGAGCGCGACGCGCTGGCCTCGCGCGGGGAATATCTGTCCGCACGGCTGATGGCGGAGCTGCTGGGCTTTGCGTTCGTGGACGCCGCCGACTGGCTGCGCTTCGACTGCGCAGGGAATGTCCTGCGGGAGGAATCCTACGCGGCGCTCCAATCCCTCGCGGACGGCAGGAAAATCGTAACGCCCGGCTTCTACGGGCGGCTCCCGAGCGGTGCGCTCCATACGTTTTCCCGGGGCGGCTCCGATGTGACCGGAAGTCTGGCCGCAGCGGCGCTCCACGCGGATCTCTGCGAAAACTGGACGGATGTGCCGGGCGTGCTTGCCGCCGACCCGCGCATCGTGGCGCAGCCGGAGGCCGTCGCGTCGCTGAGCTACGACGAGCTTCAGGCGCTCTCCACCGTCGGGATGCAGGTGCTGCACGAATCGGCGGTCGCGCCGCTGCGTGAGCGCGGCATCCCGCTTCAGATCCGCAGCACGCTCCGCCCGGAGCTGCCCGGAACACGCATCTGCTGCCGTCAGGCGGCGGACGCACAGGACTCCGGCGCGGTCGGGATCGCCGGACGGCGCGGGCTGACCATGGTGCGCATCGAAAAAAACGGCGCCGCACCGGACAGCCTGCCTGAGGCCGCCGGGGTGCTGCAAAAATGCGGCGTCGAGGTCTTTCATATGTCGCAGGCCCCCGGCCAGCTGACGGCGCTCGTCTCCGGCTCCGGCGGCGCGGACACCCTCCGCGCGGCCTGCGAGGCGCTCCGGCAGACACTGCGGCCAGACGATGTGAAGGTGCGGGAAAATCTCAGCGTGCTGGCCGTGCTGCATCGCGGCGCCGGCACCGTCCCGCGCGTGATCGCCGCCGTTGAGGCGGCGGGCGTGCCTGTGCATTATATGGCGGAGGCCGCGCCGTGCCTGCTTCTGACCGTCAACGACAGCCAGTACGAAGCCGCGCTGCGCACGGCCTACCGGGCGCGGTAGCCGCGCCCGCACTGCCGGATACCAAGCGGCGGCGCTTCCCGAGGAAGGAAGCGCCGCCTGCTTTTATTTCTGCCGCAGCTCCTCCGGAAGCTGTTTTTCATTTTCCGAAATGACCAGCGTGATGCCGAGCGCGACCGCGAGGACGCCCGCCGCAATATAGTTATAAAGCTTCCGGTCGGAGGCGTAGGACAAAATCAGCCCCACGGCGGCGACGGCAAACAGGATCACGCGCACTGCGTTGAGAAAGCGGTTCCGCCGGACAAGGAACTGCTGGAAGGCCTCCTCCCGCTCAAAAAAGCGTCCGGCGCGCCACGGCGCGAACAGTCTGATAAAAAAAGCTCCCATGTTGAAAAACTCCCGAAAATCAGATATACTCTAGTATATCATGTCCATCCGCAAAGTACAATACGTTTTCCGCCGGCGCGTACGCAGGCAGGTAAATCCTACCAGAACGCTTGTACTTAACGCGGGTGTGTGCTAAAATAGGCGCAGTCACAGCAGGAGGTGGAATCCATGCACGGGAAACAGCCGAGCGGACTTCTCACACAGAAAAAGATGCTCCACAGTGCCATTTCGCTCTTTCTGGAAAAGGGTTATGAGAAGGCAACGACGGCAGAGATCGCCCGCGGCGCGGGCATGACGCCGAGTGCCTTCTTTCGTGCCTATCCCAGCAAGGAGGCACTGCTTCTGGAGCTGGTGAAGCAGATGTTTGACAATCAGTTTGCCGAGGCGGAGCGGCGGACCGGCGAGATGGATCAGCTGATGATGTACGCGGTGGAGACCGCGCTCCAGATGCATCTGGCCGAGCTGAGCGAGTCGATGCGCGACCTGTATGTAACGGCATATTCCCTGCCGTCCACGGCGGCGTATATCTACCGGAATACGGCAAAGCGCCTCCAGACCATCTTCTCTCCCTACCTCCCGTCGCTTCAGGAAAAGGATTTTTACGAGCTGGATATTGCCTCCGGCAGCATCACGCGCGGCTTCATGGCCATGCCGTGCGATCTCTATTTCACGATGGAGCAGAAGCTGCGCCGGTATCTGGACTACGCAGAGAGCGAGGGCAGTGTCTGCGTGCTGCACCTCATTGCGGATGACCCCGAGGTCTACGCCGGTCTGGATGGTGCCAAGATCAGCCGTGTGAACGCCGCCAACCGGAAATTTATGGC